>JAEEGL013532568.1_pt1 | contig 33534 bp, 27 predicted proteins | sample 9134231 | NCBI WGS metagenome assembly JAEEGL01 (sample SAMN16246548, study PRJNA631951) | gut metagenome | biome: gut microbiome; feature: rumen; material: fiber-attached | host: Bos | place: Iran: Karaj | collected 2018-10 | reverse complement strand
TAGACCTGCGTCCCTTCCAGAAGCTGTTTTTCTCTACCTTCCGCTATGGCAAGCTGAAGCGGCTCTTCAGCGAGAAAGGCGCTCCCGCCGAAGAACTGACCCCCGATACCCATGTACTCCTGCTGACGGGTATTGCCTCGCCCGTGCAGATGTTGATGGACTTGCACCGCTTCACCCGGCATATCACCCCCCTCTCCTTTGCCGACCACCACGAGTTCACCAACGCCGATATCGAGAAGATAGAAAAAGCGTTCACTGCCATACAAGGCAATAAACGCTTAATCATCACGACGGAGAAAGATGCTGCAAGACTGTTGCTTGTCCAGAATCTTTCAACGATAGTCCGTCATCATATTTTTGTACTACCCATTGAGGTAGAGATTCTCCGAGGACAGGGCGAAGAATTCCGCCAAGCTGTCCTCGAAGCCATTACCACACCTTCAGCATAAACGGCACGCGCGCATAAACGCACTGGTCGATGCGGCGAGCCTGTATCATCTGCTGCATTGTGCCCAGCATCGGATAGAACTCTCCGAGTGTGGCCTTCATCTTTGCATCGAAGTAGCTTTCCTGCTTCTCATTCAGCAGTTGCTCCATGAAGTTGGCGGGAGCGGGATAAGCATCTACAGAGTATTTCTCCAGTTCTGCCATTCGGGCAGCCTCTGCCACAGCATCATTCAGATTGCCCAGCTGATCCACCAAGCCAATCTTCAGCGCCTGCTCGCCAGTCCACACACGTCCCTGACCAATTGCATCTACGCTATCCTTGCTTATACCACGTCCCTCGGACACACGAGAGATAAAGAGGTCGTAGCCACGCTCGATCATCGCCTGCATCAGAGCGCTCTCGTCGGCATCGAACCCGCGAGCCATCAGCCCCATCACATTGGCGCTGCCGAAATCAGCGTGTTTGTTAGTCTTCACGACATCGAAGTGGAAGCCCAGTTTCTCTGTCAGGAGTTCAGAGCCGTCAGGTATCATTCCAAAAATTCCGATGCTACCCGTGAGCGTGCTGGGCTCTGCAAAAATCTTGTTGGCACCGCAACTGATATAGTAACCACCGCTGGCTGCCATGCCGCCCATGGAGATAACCACCGGCTTCTCAGCCTTCAGCAACTGGATCTCATGCCAGATCTGTTCACTGGCATAGGCGCTGCCGCCGCCGGAGTTCACGCGGATGACCACGGCCTTAACGTCCTCGTCCTTGCGCAGTTTCTGCAGTTCGCGAATGGTCGGCATCGTCTCTATCAAGGAACTATTGGCAGAGAGAGGATTGCCCGAAGCCTGATCCACGATATCGCCAAAGGCATAATAGACAGCCACACGACCCTTCTCATCCTTCTTGTCGGCAGCAGCCACCAGGTCTGCCGGTGACACGAAGTTGATGTCTTTCTTCTCCTTCAGAGCCAGCTTGGTGCGGAGCATCGTCTTGAAGCCGTCGATATAGGCCAGAGTATCCACAAGCCCTTTCTCCAGCAGGAGCTCCGTAGGCTGCATAGCTACAAGCGTGTCGGCTAGTGCGTTCAGCTGCTCAGCAGACAGGTTGCGGCTCTCAGCCACCTCGGCTACGTACTGATTCCAGATACTGGTGAGGAAGCTGGTCACCTGTTGGCGGTTCGGCTCGCTCATCTCAGTGTTGATAAAGGGCTCCACGGCACTCTTGAAAGTTCCGACTTTGAAAACCTGCATCTTCACGCCAGCCTTCTTCATCACGTCGGTGAAGAACATAGGCACCGAGACTAATCCGTGCCAGTCCACCATACCATGAGGATTGACCACCACCTTATCAGCAACAGATGCCAGATAGTAAGCTGATTCTGAGTAAATGTCGCCATAGGTATAGATCCATTTGCCGCTCTCCTTGTACTTCAGCAGCGCCTGGCGCAGTTCCTGCAGCATCGCAGGTGTGCCACCGCCAAAGCCCGTTCCCACTTCCAGATAGATACCTTCTACCTTCTCGTTCTCGGCAGCCTCCTCGACAGCAGCCAACAGCTGGTCCAAGCCCAACGTTTCATACTGATTACCCATCAGCATGGCAAACGGGTTCTGCTCTTCGGCTCGCTCTTCCAGCGAACCTGTGAGATTGATGCGCAGGACAGAGCCTTTCTTTACGGGCGCTGTCTGTCCCTCGCTGACGGACATCCCAACGAGAGACACCATCATAATCACGAATGCAATCAAAGTCCATAGGCCAAGGCCCACGACCGTTGCAAAAACATACTTAAGAAACTGTTTCATTCTTTTCTTCGTTTTTTATTCTATTTGATTCTATTATAGAGCATCCAAGTGAGCCAGCGTCTGCAGACGGCGCATAGCAGCCGCATCCGTCTTGGGACAAATCATGAGCACCCCATTTTCCTCGGTGATGACGAAATTGTCAAGTCCGCTAATGGCCGCCATGTGGCCAGAAGGCAGTCGCACGATATTGCCGGAAGCGTTGTCGAAGAGCGCCTCGCTGTGCACCACCACGTTGTTGCGGCCGTCAGTCTTCACGTCTGCGGAAAGATGCGGCGTGTGGTTCTGGCTACCATGCAGGGCATCCGTGGCAATCGCATCCCAGGTTCCCACATCGGCCCAGCCGAAATGGCAACGCTGAACGTAGCGGTGCACCGTGTGCTCCAGAAGCGCATACTCCAGCGAGAGGTTAGGCAACGAGGTATAGCACTGCGGCGCTATATCGGTGGTAGCCGTGGCTCCGAGGTTCACCAGCTCAGGGAAATCATCGCGATATTCCGGCACGTGCTTGACAATATTATTGATCATATACTGAGCACCGAACACGAAGAGACCCGTGTTCCACAGGAACTCGCCGCTGTCCATAAACATCTGAGCGAAGTCTGCGTTCGGCTTCTCGGTGAACGTCTTCACGCGGAAGATGTCCGTCGAGCGCTTGCCGGGCTCACCAATCTGCACATAGCCGTAGCCCGTCTCCGGACGTGTCGGTGCTACGCCCAGCGTGATGACCCCCTCATTGCTGCTGGCAATTTCCAGCGCGTGAAGGACATCGCGTTCAAAAGCCTTCTCATCATAGATTTCCTGGTCGGCAGGTGTGACCACAATGCACGCCTCGGGGCACAGGTTCGCAATCGCGCTGGTGGCCCAAGTCACGGGCGCCAGTGTGCCGCGTCGCACAGGCTCGGCCAGAATCTGGTGGCGGTGCACCTGTGGCAGCTGCTCGCGCAACAGCGGAATATATTCCTCCAAAGTGGAAATATAAATATTCTCCGGAGCGATAAAGCGGGCAAAGCGATCGTAGGTCTGCTGAATCAGCGTACGTCCGGAACCTGAGATATCAATAAATTGTTTTGGGGTATTCTCCCTGCTGACGGGCCATAAACGGCTTCCCATACCGCCGGCAAGGATTTGGCAGTAAAAACTCTTGGTAAAAGATGTCATGACTTCAAGATAACAGTCTATTAAGGTGCTTTGTTGATGTTTAACACCGCTAAGATAGCTCGTTTTTGCGATTCGAGCAAGCTTCTTCACCATTATTTAGCGAAAAGCATGTTTTTTTATAAAAAAAGCGCTACTTTTGTGCGCAGAAAAGGTCACATCGTGTTCCGAAGGACACCAAAAACACACAAAAATGGACGTAAAGATGAACGAGAGCTGGCGCAGTCGTCTGACCGCTGAATTCGAGAAGCCCTACTTCGCCGATCTAGTCGCCTTCGTGCGCCGCGAGTATGCTTCAGGACCCTGCTATCCTCCCGGCAGCAAGATCTTTAACGCCTTCAACACAACGCCCTTCGAGGCTGTGAAGGTGGTGATTCTGGGCCAAGACCCTTACCACGAGCCAGGCCAGGCCATGGGCCTCTCCTTCTCGGTGCCCGAGGGCACGCCGCTGCCCCCGTCGCTGCGCAATATCTACGCTGAAATCCGCAATGAGATGGGGTCTGTCCCCCCAGCCTCTGGCGACCTGACGCGCTGGGCTCGGCAAGGCGTGCTGCTGCTCAACGCCACGCTGACCGTTCGCCAGGGGCAGGCAGCCTCCCACCAACGACAGGGCTGGGAAATCTTTACCAATGCCGCCATCCGCCTGTTGGCCACAGAACGCGAGCACCTGGTGTTCATGCTCTGGGGAGCCTACGCAGGGGCCAAGGCACAGTTCATCGACCCGCAGCGCCATCTCGTGTTGCGCTCGGCACACCCATCGCCCCTCTCCGCCACGCGCGGCTTCTTCGGCAACCACCATTTTCAACTCTGCAACGACTATCTCCAAAGCCACGGACAACAACCCATCCAATGGTAAAGAACCTGCCCCCTATCCTGGAAGTCGGCGATGTGCTGATTGCCACAGACATCCTCACAGAGCCGTTCTGCTGCGACCTTGAAGCCTGCGGCGGTGCCTGCTGTATCGAAGGGGATGCCGGGGCACCCGTGACGCTCGATGAAATCGGCGAAATCGAGGATTCACTCGATGCGGCGTGGCCGCTGATGTCAGCGGCGGCGCAGAGTGTCGTGGACCGTCAGGGCGTAGCCTACACCGATGTAGAGGGCGAACTGGTGACAAGCATCGTCCACGGTAAGGACTGCGTATTCACCTATTATAATGAGGATATTGCCGAGCTACCGAAGGGCTGCTGCCTTTGCGCGCTGGAGAAAGTGTGCCGCGATGGGCGCAGTCGCTTCCTGAAGCCCATCTCGTGTGCCCTCTACCCCATTCGCGAGAAACGCTTTGCCGGCGGCCTCATCGGCCTCAACTACCACCGCTGGGCCATCTGCGAGGGCGCCGTCAAGCGCGGACGCGAACTAAACCTGCCCCTCTACCGCTTTCTGCGCGAGCCGCTCATCCGTCGCTTCGGCGAGGCTTGGTACAAGGAACTGACGGAGGTGGCCCAGGAAATTGAACGACTTCAACCCGAAAACGATCACCCATGAAACAGCTGATTCTTATTCTCCTGTTATCGCTCCTGCCTTGGGCAGGCTATGCCAAGACACGGATTGTCCGATTGGAAACCACGGCCGGCGTCATCCGCGTGGAGCTGAGCGACGATACTCCCAAACACCGCGACAATTTCCTGAAGCTGGTGGAGAAAGGCTACTACGACGGTCTGCTCTTCCACCGCGTCATCAAGGATTTCATGATTCAGAGCGGCGACCCCGACAGCCGCGTCAAGCTGGAGAACGACAGCGTGGTCAGCAGCCCCTCGCGCCAGAAGCCCCTCGGCGACGGCGGTCCGGGCTATACGCTTCCGGCAGAGTTCCAGCTGCCGTGGCTCTTCCATGTGCGCGGAGCCCTGGCCGCAGCTCGCGAACCCGACGAGGTGAACCCTCAGCAGCGCAGTTCCGGTTCGCAGTTCTATATCGTCTGGGGACGCACATGGGGCGAGAACTCGCTGAAGCAGCAGCGCGCCGCTATGGCCGAGGAAGAGATAGAGATGAATCGTGAGATGTGGAACACCTACCTGCAAGAAGGCGGCAGCCCCCATCTGGACGGGAAATACACCGTCTTCGGCAACGTCATCAGCGGACTGAAGGTGGTGAAAGCCATCCAAGCCGTAGCTACCGACAAGGACAATCGCCCTCTGGAGGACGTGGTCCTTCTCCGTGCCACGATTGAACGATAAAACCGAGGTTTTTCAGAGCTGCCCCACCTCAATCTGACGGACGATGCGTTCAATCTGCGCATCATCGCCGTTGGGGTCATACTCCTTCTTGAGGCTGGCCTTGAACGTCCAGGCGAAAATCTGATAAAAGACGGCGCGTGCAGGGCCGAGGAAAGCCTTCACGATTTCGTAGCTCGACTGGTGGCACTCGCGGTCCACCAACTTAATGAGAAGCTTGCCCTGGGTGAGGGTGAGCTTCTTCATTTCCGGTGTATATTGTTTCTTGATTTCCCGCTCCACCATCTTGATGTGAGCATCCTTCGCCTCCTTCGTGGGCAGTGTCTCCAGCGTCTCATAAGTCTCCTGAAGCATCAGGTTCACCTTCTTGGCCAGAGGCAGCACGCGCTTGACGTTATACACCAGCCGGTCATACTTGCGGCGTTCCCGTTCGTTCTTGAATACAAGAGGCCTATACACGGGCAACTCGGGCATCAGATAAGTCCAGATGGTGTCGCCGTGAAGGGGGTCGTAGTAGGGCTTTTTATAGCGGAAGAACTGCAGGTTGAGCAGGTCGGGCATCTCCACGGGGTCACGCAGCATGAGCTCCTCGTCGGTGAGATCCTCTTCCTGCGCCGAGGCAGGAAGACAGCCCATCGAGAGCAGCAACAGCATGAGCAAGAACGTATGGAGGCCGCGGTGCATCATCTGCTAACGGTAATTGGGGTATTGTTTCTTCAACTGCGGTTCTATATCGCGTTTCCAGTCGTTGCCGAGCGCCGTGATGATGCGCTTCTCGTCGGTGAGGACATAGAAGGGAAGGTCCCTGAGTCCGAGCTGCTCCACGACGGGCGTGCCCCAAGACTGCAAGTAGCAGCGCGACTCCCAAGTTACAGAGTCGTAGCGGCAGATGTTTCGGTACTGCTGGGGGTCGGTGTCGAGGCTGACGGCGATGGGGCGCAACTTGAGAGCCTCCTTGTCCATCGTCTTCATGAGACGGTGCAGCTGGAAGAAGCAGTCGTAGGTGTCGCGCTTCCAGCTGGCCCAGAACAGCAGGAGCACCGGCAGTTTGTCCTTCAGCGTCAGCGTGTCGGAAGCGTCCTTGGTGATGCCGTCGGGCGGCAGAACGATGTCCGGTAGTTTATGTCCCTTGCGCAGGCGCGAGTAGGCCGCTTTCTGCAGGGTGGCCTGCCAGCGGAAGTAGGTGCTCACGCGGCTGTCGGGGTGCTCATCGATGAACGTCTGCATCGCCTCTGCGAGCTGAGCAGGCGAATCATTCAGGTGTTCGAGGCGGAACTCCGTCAGCTCCTCATTGTCATCATTGCCCGTAATGCGCGTGGCGCGGAGCTGCTGTGCGTCGCCCTTGAGCTTGATGACATCGCCCGGGTACGCGAACACCACCTGCTCGCTCAGATTCGGAAAGAGGATGCGATAAGTAGCTTCGCGCTCGAGCGGTATTTCCCACTCGAACTGCCCGTCCACCACCCGTATCGTGTCGGTGTGGTCCAATCCTCCGTCGGTGCTGTAGATGTAGAATTCAGCATCGCGGAGGTGCGAGAAGCTGCCCTTCATCTGCAGCGTGTCCTTTTTACCGCAGGAATAAAGCATTGCGCACAGTGCCAAGCACCATGCGCAATGAGTGAGTAGATGTCTGTTCTTACGAATCATTCTTAAAGGCTGCTGGCCACTTGTGCAGCGTACTTGGCGAACTCCAGGTCCTGAGCAGCACGCTTAGCCAAGTCGGGGTTCAACGTGATGGCCTTCTTCAGGTTCTCTGTCAGGGTGTTGGGTTCGTTGGTACGGGCTGCCAGGACAGCGGTGAGATAATGGGTGTAGGCATCGGGATTCTTGATCTCGGCCAGGATAACCTTAGCCTTGGCATAGTCCTTGTTCAGGATGCTGGCCAAAGCGGCGCTGTTGGTGTAGCTGTCAGCCAGGTTGGAAGCGGCGGCAGCGTAGTTGCCCTTGGCGAGGTTGATGTTGCCGAGCACCTCCTTGTATGCAGCGGAACCGGCGCCCTTGGAGAGGGCTGTCTCAGCACCGTTGACATTACCCTGTGCGAGGGCGATGAGCGCCTCGTTCGTGGCCACTTCAGCATTGTTGGGGTTGAGGTTGCGGGCCTTCTGGAGGTAGTTCTGAGCAGTAGCAATGTCGCCGTTCTTGTAGAAGAGTCCAGCCAGGTTATTGTAGGCACGGGCGTCGCCAGGATATACCTGTGTGGCCTTCTCGTACCACTGCTGCTTCTGCAAGTCTTCGTTCTGCAGCTTGGCGCCATAGAGGAGCTCCTCGATAGTCAGCTGGGTGGCGTCGGCCTGGAACTGAGCCTCAATCTGCTCGTCGCTGCGACCGATGACGTCGTAGTTGGCGATGAGGCGTGCGCGGCGCAGCTCGGGGAGGATACCCTTGGCCAGCTCGTCATAGACAACGCTCATATTGCGGATCTGTGTCTCGCGCTCAGCGGGATCCTGGTACATCGACAGCACGCGCAGGATGACATCCTTGTCCTGGATATTGCTCTCGCTGACGAGCTGCTGGAAGCCGTCCCAGTCCTCAGCCGTGAACTTCGTATCCACGGCGGTGGCAATCTTGTTCTTCTTCAGCTGGTCGTTGACGTAGGCGGCAGAGCTGTTCTGGCGCTTCTCAGCCAGCTGCTCGTTCCAGTCGTAGCGTCCTTCGGGCGAGGCGTAAGCGCTCACCTCGATGTTCTGCAGGCGCAGCTTCTCCTGATTGTCGTTAATCTCGCGGAGGATTCGGCTGAAGTCCTGCACGCTGGTGCTCTTGAGTTCGCTGGCGCGGATATTGGCCTGGTTCACCAGGTACTTGATCTGAGCCTCCTGCTTCTGCTTGATGACGCGCTGGAAAGCATCCTCAGCCATAGCGGGATTTGCTCCGGCCACCGTGTAGCGGGCCAGGTCGCCGGTGGCGATGACGCCGTAGCCCACCTTCAGGTCGGGGAGCTGCACCTGCTTGTTGCCCAGACGGGCATCGAAACGCAGGTAGAGGTCGCTCTTCATCATAGCCTCCTGATAGGGGAAGGTAGCGCGCATGGTGTAGTTGCCGCCAGTCTTGTAGGACACGGTGGTGCCGTTGCCCTGCACCTTCTCACCCTGGAAGGTGGAGCTGGCCGAAGTCACCTCGCCGCCCTCGAACTTGAGAACCGGAGTCACAGTGACGGAAGCCTTCTTCTGCATATACTTCTGGGGGAAAGTGGCGCTGATGGTGGCGGGCACCTCATTACCCACAGCCTCCAGGGGTGTGGGCGTTACTCTTACGTTATCGGCACTGAGTGCACCGAGCTTGCTGCACGATGTGAGCACGAGCGCGCCCATAGCAGCCAGTGAAAGGATTGTGATGTTCTTACGCATTTTGGTAAAGAATAAATATTGTAACGTTGTTAAAATCTCGTGCAAAGGTACGCAGAAAAAGTAAAAGAGAAGAAGAGAAAAGAGAAAAAAGTGGACGCGAGCAGCCAAAAAAGGTGAAAACGGCACAAAAAAGCGCCTTTACGGCATCTGATTGCGGGGGTGATAGAGGAGAATCTGCTCGCGCAGATGGTGACGGTCGATGTTCAGATAAATCTCCGTCGTGCCGATTTCCTCGTGACCCAGCATCTCCTGAATGGCCCGCAGGTTGGCCCCGCCCTCCAGCAGATGAGTGGCGAAGCTGTGGCGGAACGTGTGGGGCGACACGGTGTTGCGGATGCCCGCCTGCTCGCATAGCACCTTGATGATGTGGAACACCGTGATGCGCGAGAGCGATGTCCCGCGGCGGAAGCTGACGAAGACGGCATCCTCATGGCCGGGCCTGATGTCAATCTGCTGCCGGTCTACGAACCACAGCTCCAGCTCCTGCACGGCGCGCGGCGAGATGGGCACCAGACGCTCTTTCTTGCCCTTGCCGTGGACGCGGATAAAGCCCTCGTCCAGGTAGAGGTCGCTGATGCGCAGCCCGCAGAGCTCGCTCACGCGGAGGCCGCAGGAGTAAAGCGTCTCGAGGATGGCGCGGTCGCGCTGCCCCTCGGCTTTGCTCATGTCAATGGTAGCTATCAGGAGGTCTATCTCCTCCACGCTCAGCACATCGGGCAGGTGTTCGCCGCGCGCAGGCGACTCCAGCAGCTCGCAGGGATCCACCTCAATCTCGCGCTCCAGGCTTAGGAACTTATAGAAAGAGCGCACCCCCGAGAGGATGCGCGAGATACTGCGCGGGCTGATGCCCACGTCCATGAGCGTGGCCGAAAAGTGCTGCAGTTGCTCGGTTGTGGCCTTGCGGTAGTCGATGCCCTCGGCCTCGAAGTAGCTGAACAGCTTGTCGAGGTCCTTCTGATAGGCGTCCAGCGTGTTGTCCGAGAACGCACGCTCCAGCCGCAGGTACTGGTTGTAGCGGCGCAGAAGCGGCGTGTTATGGTATTCAGCCGGCGTCATGTGTGGCGGCTCACTTCACCAGATTACCCAGGATGCTACGCGTGAGCTCGCGGGTGGCGGTGCGGGTGGCAGAGTTGATGGCGGTCTTGGTCACCTTCTTGGTCACAGACTCCTTGGACTTGCCTTTCTTGCCAGTCACGCTGTTGGCCACGAGGGTTCCCAAGGCAGCGGTCACGCTGGTGATGACGGCACTGAGGATTTTCTTCCAGATACTCTTCTTCTTGCCTTTGGCTTTCTCCTCCTTCTCCTGCTGCTTGGCGGCTTCGGCTTTCTCCTGTTCGGCGGCTGCGCGGGCCTCAGCCTCGGCCTGCGCATCAGCCTCGCTCTGTGCCAGCAGCACCTCGAAGGCGCTCTCGCGGTCCACCAACGTGTCGTAGCGGCCATAGACGCGGGAACTCTTGATTATCTGCTCGCGCTGCGAGGGCGTGATGGCACCGATCTGGCTGAGCGGGAACAGCACCTTGGCGCGCTCCACGACCGTCGGCGTGCCCTTCTCATCGAGGAACGAGACGAGGGCCTCGCCCGTGCCGAGTTCCATGATGGCCTCCTCGGTCTTGAAAGCTGGATTGGCGCGGAAAGTCTCTGCTGCCGCGCGCACGCTCTTCTGCTCCTTGGGGGTGAAGGCGCGCAGGGCGTGCTGCACGCGGTTGCCCAGCTGTGCCAATACGGAATCGGGGATGTCTGTAGGGTTCTGCGTCACGAAATAGACGCCCACGCCCTTGCTGCGGATCAGGCGCACCACCTGCTCAATCTTATCCACCAGACTCTTGGGCGTGTCGGTGAAGAGCGTGTGGGCCTCGTCGAAGAAGAATACCAGTCGCGGCAGCTCCTGGTCGCCCACCTCGGGCAGACGGGCATAGAGGTCGGAGAGCAGCCACAGCAGGAAGGTGGAATAGAGCTTCGGCTGCAGCATCAAGCGGTCGGCAGCCAGCACATTCATGATACCCTTTCCGTCGGCGCTGCACTGCAGCAAATCCATAATATCGAACGCGGGCTCGCCGAAGAACTTGTCGGCGCCCTGATTCTCCAACGCGAGCAGCGCACGCTGGATGGCACCCACGCTGGCCGTGGTGACGTTGCCGTAGGTCTTCGTGAGCTCGGCGGCGTGATCGGCGATATACGTGAGCATCGCCCGCAGGTCCTTCAGGTCGAGCAGCAGCAGGCCGCGCTCATCGGCCACCTTGAACAGAATGGTCATCACACCCGCCTGCACCTCGTTCAGCTCCATGAGGCGCGACATCAGTTCGGGTCCCATGTTCGAGATGGTTGTGCGCATGGGATGTCCCTGCTCGCCGAATACATCGTAGAAGCAGACGGGGCTGCCGTGGAACTGCGGGTTTTCGATGCCGAACTCAGCGCAGCGTTTCTCGATGAAACCGGACATTTTTCCTTCCTGGCTGATGCCGGAGAGGTCGCCTTTCATGTCGGCCATAAAGCAGGGTACGCCCGCCTGCGAGAAGGTCTCAGCCACCACTTGCAGGGTGACGGTCTTACCCGTGCCCGTGGCACCGGCTATCAATCCGTGGCGGTTCGCCATCTTTCCACATAGGCATAGCGGCCCGTTGGAGCCGTGTGCCACGTATAATTTCTTGTCATCAGTAAGCATACTTGCAATTAACAATTAACAGTTAACAAATAACAGTTAACAATTCACTTCTGGTCGTACGCGTGTTTGGGATAATCCACGGTGTAGTGGAGGCCGCGGCTCTCCTTGCGCTCGATAGCCTGGCGGGTGATCAGATAGCCCACATTCACCATATTGCGGAGCTCGCAGATATCCTTCGAGGCCTTCACGCGCTTGAACAGCTCCTCGGTCTCCTCGTAGATGATGTCGAGGCGCGTCCAGGCGCGGTGCAGGCGCAGGTCGCTGCGCACGATGCCCACGTAGTTCGACATAATCTGCCCCACCTCCTTCATGTCCTGCGCAATCAGCACCTTCTCCTCGTTCGTCATCGTGCCCTCGTCGTTCCACTCCGGCACTTGGTCGTTGAAGGAATAGTTGTCGATATTCGCGATGCTGTGTTCCGCAGCCTTGTCGGCATACACCACCGCCTCAATCAGTGAGTTCGAGGCCAGGCGGTTGCCGCCGTGCAGCCCCGTGCACGAGCACTCGCCCACGGCATAGAGGCGATGGATGGTGCTCTCGCCGTTGAGGTCCACCTTGATGCCGCCACACATATAATGTGCGCAGGGCACTACAGGGATATACTGTTTCGTGATGTCGATGCCGATGCTGAGGCATTTGGCGTAGATATTGGGGAAGTGGTGCTTCGTCTCCTCGGGGTCTTTATGGGTGACGTCGAGGCACACGTGGTCGATGCCGTGCACTTTCATCTCCTTGTCGATGGCGCGGGCCACGATGTCGCGCGGTGCCAGCGAGAGGCGCTTGTCGTACTTCTGCATGAACTCCTCGCCGTTGGGCAGGCGCAGGATGCCGCCGTAGCCACGCATGGCCTCCGTGATGAGGTAGGCGGGATGCGTCTCGGCAGGGTTGTAGAGCGCCGTGGGGTGGAACTGCACGAACTCCATGTCCTTCACGATGCCCTTGGCGCGATAGACCATCGCGATGCCGTCGCCCGTGGCGATGTTGGGATTCGTGGTGGTGGCATAGACAGCCCCCGTGCCACCGGTGGCCATCAGCGTGACGCGCGACAGGAACGTGTCAATCTTCTGCGTGTCGGGGTCGAGGACGTAGGCGCCGTAGCACTCGATATCTGTCATGTGGCGGTTCACCTCGCGTCCCAGATGGTGCTGCGTGATGATCTCCACGGCGAAGTGGTTCTCCAGCACCGTGATGCGCTTGTTGCGGCGCACAGCACGGATGAGTCCCTGCTGGATCTCGTGGCCCGTGTCGTCGGCGTGATGCAGGATGCGGAACTCGCTGTGGCCGCCCTCGCGGTGCAGGTCGAACTCGCCGTCCTCATTCTTGTCGAAGTTCACGCCCCATTTCACCAGGTCGGCAATGCCCTTGGGCGCATTCCTCACCACCTGCTCCACGGCGGCCGGGTCGCTGATGAAGTCGCCCGCCACCATCGTATCCTGGATGTGCTTCTCGAAGTTATCTACTTTGAGGTTCGTGACGCTTGCCACGCCGCCCTGAGCCTTATCCGTGTTGGCCTCGTCGATGGTCGTCTTGCAGATGAGGGCAACCTTGCCCTTGCCGCTCTGGGCCACCTTCAGCGCGTAGCTCATGCCAGCCACGCCCGAGCCGATAATCAAAAAATCGAATTTGCGAATCATCGTTTCATTCTCGTTGTTTAGGTTTTCTGGGCACAAAGATAGGAATTTCGTTTAACGTTTGTCGTTGAATGTCCCAAGTTTTTGCTTTTCATTAAACTTTTTTCGCTTTTTCACCCTTATAGCCTCACGCCAAATGCCACACGGCCGTATGCGTCGTAAAGATTGACCTTACACGGGTCTTTCTTATAGTTGAAATTCTTGAACTGCGCCTGAAGTCCGATGAAATAATCACTCCAGTTGTAGGCAATGCCGAGCCGCAGGTCAACGTTGAACTTGAACATGCTGTATTCGCTCTCAGAGCCTGCTCTCCAGCTATCAGCGTTGTCAAGCCACGCGGGATCATTCACGTCAATGGGTCTGTGCGTCTTCCCGTTGGCCCAGGTGTGCGTTTCCGGGTTCCATTGGCCGTAGTCGTCTGTCGCCCCCTTAGCCTCCACCAATTCATAGTTACAGTCGTACTTGTAAACCTTCACACGGTTGTAGAAGCTGATGGTCGGCATGACCATAGCGTTGATGACGAGTCCGCGCAGGGGCACCCAGTTGTAGCCGTAGCCAACGCCTATGTTGCCTTGATGCAGCTTCACGCGGCCTATGTTGTTGCTTAGGAGGATCATCCCAGAATTCTTGTCGTCAGAAAAATCGAAAGCGGACATATACCAAGTGGCCCCCAGGAGAAAGGACCCGGCCGAGCGACGCTGGATGACGGACTGGTTGTAGGCCGCAGCCTGAGAGTAGCGGCGCCCGTTGAAAACGTAGTAGCCATTTAAATAGAGCGAGGCGACACTTGCGGGAGCGTTTAAATCCCCTTTCATTTCGTCTTTCACCTCCTGGCCGCCTTCATGGACGGTGGAGGTTACGGTCACTTCGTCAATATCAAATCCCCTCAGCCGGATAGTGGCCCCGTACTTAGCCCCGGTGGTGGTGAAGGAGAGCGTAACTCCCCTCTTCCTGTGGAGCGATCTGGAAAAACCTATTCCCGTACCACGATAACCTGCCCACACGCCAATGGACGACGCCATAGGTGGCTCAAAGCACATCTCCCAATCGAGGCCTTCGCCCGTCGCCGGATCGCTGATACTGTTGCTGTAGTCCACGTCGAACACGCTTGCGTTATAACGGAGAACGACCCTCCAAGGCTTTTCGGGTACTTCGATGTAGCTTGGATCCACCTTCTTCTTGGCTTTGTTGTCTAAGAATTGCTGCACCTGATGAAGCCGAGTCATCAGATTCGACTTACCATCCTGTGTACTTACGCTGTCTATCGTTTCTTGTGCCTGTGCTGCAACACTCACAGAGAATAGCAGGCCGCAGGCCATCATTTTTCCAATCATTGTCATATTGTTCCCTTTGCTCGCTGCAAAGGTACAGCTTTTTTTTCATTCATGCAATAGTTTTTCGGGAGGCCTCTCTTCGCGCGCACGCGTAAAACAAGCCGTACGGTATTCTCTTTCTTAGCCTCTTCTTTATTTCTTTTCTTTTTGATTCTTTTTCTTTCTTTTTTCTTCTCCTTTCGTTCTAAAATCGGTTCTTTTTCAAACACAGAAATGAGGCCTCAATCTGATCTATCATTTTGTTGGAGAAAGTTCGGGTGTATGGGTTGGGTGGGTGTCCAGCGGTCTTATGCGCTGAAGACCTAGGTCTTATCGCCTTAAGATCTAGGTCTTCAGGCCGTAAGACCTGCGTCTTCGAACCATAAGACCTGGCAACACAAAACACAAGCAGTGTCGCGATTGCGACACTGCCCGTATGGTTGTTGATGCGGCAGGGTTGCCTTAGAAGGTGATGGTGAAGGCTGTGGAGCCATCGGCATCGAGAGCGGCAGGCGTGCCGAGCTCGACGGGAGCGTCCTCGTGAGAGGCCTTCTCCTGGATGCGCTTGAGTTCCTCCTTCTTGCGGTCGGCCGTGGGGGTGGACTCGACCATGGAGATAATGTCGTCGTTGTCGAGGTCGTTGTCGCCGAAGATGAAGATCTGGCGGCGCGGCTTCTGCGGGCGGTTCTCCTCGCCACCGTAGTAGGCCTGACGGCGGTCGTCCTTGCGGTCTTGCTCTTCTTCGAGCTGGCGACGTGCCTCCTCTTCCTCGCGGGTGCGCTTGGCCTCAATCTCCTCCATGCCGGGCACATTCTGGAGCCCGAAGCCAGAAGCGAGAAGGGTAATCTTCACCTTGTCGCCGAGGCTGTCGTCGATACCCATACCCCACTTTGTCTCCACGCTGTCCTGATTGAAGCGGCTCATGAAGTCGTTGACCTCGTTCATCTCCTCCATCGTGAGCTGATTGGTCTCGCTGTCGCGGCTGAAGGTGATGTAGAAGAGCACTTTCTTGGAGTTGAAGATATCGTTGTTGTTGAGCAGCGGGCTGTGGAGGGCTTCCTGGAAAGCCTTGGTGACGCGGTTCTCGCCCTCGCCGTAGCCGGTGGACATAATGGCTACGCCGCCGTCCTTGAGGACGGTCTTCACATCCTGGAAGTCGAGGTTGATGATACCGCGCATGGTAATGATCTCGGCGATGCTTCGTGCAGCGATACTGAGGGTGTCGTCGGCCTTAGCGAAGCCGTTGAGCACGGTAAGCTCGGGGTAAATCTCGCGGAGGCGCTCGTTGTTGATAACAAGGAGGGCGTCCACGTGTTTAGACATCTCTTCCACGCCGTCGAGAGCCTGGTCGATTTTCTTATGTCCTTCGAAGCGGAAGGGAATAGTGACGATGCCTACGGTGAGGATGTCGAGCTCGCGGGCGCACTGGGCCACGATGGGTGCAGCGCCGGTGCCAGTGCCGCCGCCCATGCCGGCGGTGATGAACGCCATGCGGGTGCCGTCGGTGAAGAGCTCGCGGATCTGGGGCAGCGAGTCGAGGGCGGCCTGACGGCCCACCTCGGGTCTGTTGCCGGCGCCAAGGCCCTCGCCCATCTGCAGCTTTGTGGGCACGGGGGAGTCGGAGAGTGCCTTGCTGTCGGTGTTGCAGAGGACGTAGGTGACGTCGTGAGCGCCGGAGTTGAACATATGGGTTACGGCGTTGCCGCCGCCGCCGCCGACACCGACGACCTTGATGATGCTTGGATTAGTGGCTGCGAAGCCAGTGAATGCGATGCCCTCGGGTTCGCTATAATACTTATCTTCTTCCATAGTTGTTGCGGTTTCGTTTAACGTTTAACGTATAGCGTTGCTGGAGGGTTATTTCTCCTCGACGAGTGTCTCGGTGACGTTCTGCATCCATTTGCCGAAGCGCTTGAAAACGCTGGGGCCTTTGGGTTTCTTGGGCTTCTCGGGTTCCTCGTCCTGTTCGGGTTCGAGGTCGGGAGCGGGTTCCTCAACCTTGGGAGCGTCCTTGACGACGCCCTCGCCGCTGGTGGGACCCTGGATGCCGGTGAAGGTGGGCTCTTCGCGCTTGTCCTCGAAGAGGTCGGGCTCGGCGGGGCGCTCGCTAGTGCACTCCTCCTCGCCGCGGCGGAGCATAGCAAGCAGCGTTGCCAGGGTGTTCGACTGCGGGTCGAGACGCAGGTTGGTCGTGAACTCGGGAGTGGCGGGCATCAGACGGATCTTCACCTTCTCAAAATGGTGGTTCTGCATGAAAGCGGTGTCGAGGGCTCGCATGTTGGAACCGCCGCCAGTGAAGATGATGCCGGAGAGGAGGCGATCGGTGTAGCCCTTGACCTGCTCCCAGACGTTCTCGAGAATCTCCTGCTGGCGAGCCTCGATGATATTCTGGAGGCGGCGCAAGTCGATATCGCGGTCGTTGCTGATGCTGATATTGCGGGTTTCGGTCTTCTCGTTGTCGTCAATGAAGGCATAGCCGTAGGCGCGCTTGAGGCTCTCGGCTTCCTCGGCCTCGATGTGGAGGAGGGAGGCGATGTCGGCGGTGATGGTGTTGCCGCCCAGAGGAATCACGGCGAGATGGCGCAGGATGTTCTTCTCGTAGATAGCCACGGTGGTTGTCTCAGCACCGAAATCGACGAGGGCGCAGCCGGAGCGCTTCTCGGGATCGGTGAGCAGGTAGCCGGAGAGCAGCAGGGGCGAGATGAAGAAATCGGCCTTCTCGAGCTTGGCGCCTTCGAGGCAGTGGATGAGGTTCTCACGCAGCGTCTTGCGGGCGATGATGTTCTTGAAGCAGCCTTCGATGCGGTCGCTCATAATGCCCACAGGCTCCGTGGTGAGATGGCTGCCCACGCGGTACTCCTGGGGCACGACATCGAGAATCTCGGCTCCGGCATAGGGCTGCAGGCGGTTCTCATCGTTGAGGGAGTCGATGATCTCCTCGCTGATGGCCACCTTGGTGTCGAGCTGACGGCGAACGCTGCCGCCCACGGTGCGGAGCGACTGGCCGGAAATACCCATATAGACCTTGTGGATGAAGACCTTCTGGCGCTCCTCGAGTCGCTTGACGACCGTAGCGATGGCCTGAATGGTCTTGTCAATGTTGTAAACTACGCCCTTGCGGATGCAATCGGGCATGACTTCTTTCTCGAAGCCCAGCACTTGCAGGCTTCCATCGGGCCGCTTCTGCCCGATCATAGCACGGACTGACGATGAGCCCAGCTCAATGGCAACGATGTTTTTCTCGACTCCCATGTATGTATTGTTTAGTTTAGAGTTTAAAGTTGAAAGTTTAAAGTTCAATTGTCCATTGTCAATTTTAGTAGCGTGTGGCTATGACCTGGTTGTTGTACTTCAGGTTGATGGTTTTGTAGCGGTTCCAGCCAGCTTTGTTGAGGCCCTCGGTGTAGAAGATGCGCATCCGCGACAGCTTGCCGCTGAGGTCGGAGGTATCGCCCAGCTGAATGATATGGTCGCCCACACGCGGAGTAATCTCCAGCTCGCCGGCATCGGTGACGTGGATTTCCTCAATCTGACGATTCCAGAAAGTATCCTTGCTCAGGGCTACGCCCATGGGCGCATAGAGGGCACCGGCAGTGGCGCGGTTGACATGGCCGGTCATCACGATGAGGTCAGCGCGATGATGGCCGCGGGGCATGATGTGGCCCTTGCGGTCGATGTAGAAGTCCTCACCAGCGGTGTTGATGACGTGGAGCACAGGCACACGCGGCGTCACCTGCATCGTGATACGGCTGTCAGCGGTGACGTAGCACAGAGCATCCTCGATATAAGGACAGGAGGTCAGCACGGAGGTCAGTTGTGCCAAATCAATCTTCTCCATCGCACGGCCTTCGGGGAACAGCTTATGCGACACCAGGAGCTCACGCACCTCGTTCTCGTTGACGAAGCTACTGAGACTGCTGTCGGGGACTATGACGTGGATATCCAAGCCCTGGCACACCTGTCCCGCCTTGGGCTTGTTGATAGCCGTAAGAGCGAAAATCAGGTAAGCAATGGCAGCCAGCAGAAAGGCTGCTTTCAGGAAGGTCTTCAGTACTTTCATTGTTGCTCTGGACGGTTGTTGGGTTTCTTACTTCTGTTTCTTCTTCACTTCGTCGGCGATGGCGGCGGAATAGTCCTCGAGGTCGCCGGCTCCAAGGGTCATGAGGACATCGAAGTCCAGCTGGCGGACAACCTCCACCACGTCGGCTTTGCGGATGAGGCGTCCCTGCACACCCGGGCGCAGATTGTCAAGGATGAGCTGGCTCGTGACACCCGGTATCGGTTGCTCGCGAGCAGGGTATATCTCGGTGAGGATGACCTCGTCGAGCAGCGACAGGGCATCGGCGAACTCGCGGTAGAAGTCGCGGGTGCGGGTGTAGAGGTGGGGTTGGAAGATACCCACAATACGGCGGCCAGCATAGACTTCGCGGATGCTCTGGATGCTGGCGCGCAGCTCCTCGGGGTGGTGGGCATAGTCGCTGAGGTAGGCCACGGCAGCGGTCTTGACGCGGAAGTCGAAGCGACGCTGCACGCCCGAGAAAGAGGCCATACTCCGACGGATTTCATCGGCTGTGACGCCTGCGATCTGTGCCAAGGCCATCGCGGCAATGCCGTTCTCGATGTTGACGCTGACGGGAACACCCAGACTGATATCAGAGATATTGCCCAGCGGTGACACGAGATCGAAGACAATCTGACCGTTGCCGATGCGCAGGTTGGCGGCGTGGAAGTCGCCGCGCTCGCGGGAGTAGGTATAAGTGGTCACGCCAGCCTGCACATTGGGCTGCATCTTCAGGCCTTCGTGCAGGACGAGATAACCGCCCGGCTGGATGAGTTCGGTGTAGTGGCGGAAGCTCTCGAGATAGGCTTCCTCGGTGCCGTAGATGTCGAGGTGGTCAGGATCGGTGGCCGTGATGACGGTGGCAAAAGGAGAGAGCCAGTGGAAGGAACGGTCGAATTCATCGGCCTCGATGACCACATAGTCGCTCTCGGGGGCCAGGATGTAATTAGTGCCGTAGTTGTTGGTGATGCCGCCCAGGAAGGCGTTGCAATTGACGTGGCTCTGATGGAGCAGATGAGCAGTCATGCTGCTGGTGGTGGTCTTGCCGTGAGTGCCAGCCACGCAGAGGCCCTTATGGTTGTGGGTCAGGGTGCCGAGCACCTGTGCACGTTTCTGGAGGTCGAAGTGGTGGGCCAGGAAATATTGCAGTTCGCTGTGGTCACTGGGAATGGCAGGGGTATAGACAACGAGCGTAGAGGCCTCGTTGCGACAAGCCTCGGGAATCTGGTGGACATCGTCCTCATAGTGGATGAGCGCGCCCTCCTTCTCCAGTTCGCGCGTCAGGGCGCTAGGTGTCTTGTCGTAGCCGCCTACGACCAGTCCGCGCTGCAGGTAGTAGCGGGCGATGGCGCTCATGCCAATGCCCCCGATACCGATGAAATAAACTGCACTATATTCTGTCATCTTATTCAATTCACAATGCATAATTCACAATGCACAATTTATTTTCAATCTTTCAATCTTTCAATTTTCAATTAACCCAAGTACCTCCTCCGCAATCACCTTGGCTGAATCCGGCAGCCCCATCGCCTTAGCGTTCGCGCCCACGCGCTGGAGGGCTGCATCGTCGGCGGCAAGGGTGAGCGCCAGGGGGATGAGCTTCTCCTGAGCCTCAACATCGCGCACCATCAGGGCTGCGTCCTTGTTCACCAGCGCCATGGCATTGTGCGTCTGATGGTCCTCGGCCACGTTGGGCGACGGCACAAGGATGGAAGGCTTGCCCAGCAGGCACAGCTCGGAGATACTGCTGGCACCGGCACGGCTGATGACCAGGTCAGCGGCGCGGTAAGCCTCGTCCATACGGTTGATGAAATCCGTCACCTTCAGGTTGGCAGGACAGCCGACCTCGGAGAGGCGACGTTTGATATCCTCAAAATAGTAGCCGCCCGTCTGCCAGATAATCTGAACTTTGCTCTCCTTGATGCGCTGGAGGTTGCTCATCACGCTCTCGTTGATCGTGCGGGCTCCTAGGCTGCCGCCAATGATAAGCACCACGGGGCGAATCGGGTTGAAGCCGAGCTGGGTAATGGCCTCGGCACGGGAAAGCTTACACTCCAGCAGCTGCTGACGCACAGGATTACCCGTGAGCATGATCTTCTCCTTGGGGAAGAAACGCTCCATGCCCTCGTAGGCCACACATATTTTCTTAGCCGACTTCGCCAACAGCTTGTTTGTGACACCGGCAAAAGAGTTCTGTTCCTGAATCAGCGTGGGAACACCCATCGCGGAAGCCATATTCAAGGTCGGGCCGCTGGCATAGCCACCGACGCCCACAGCCACCTGCGGACGGAAATCCTTGATGATACGACGGGCCATGCGACGGCTCTTCCACAGCTTCCACAGGACGCTGACATTGCGCCACAGATGCTGGCGGTCGAAGCCGGCTACGGGCAAACCGATAATCTTGTAGCCTGCGGCGGGAACACGCTGCATTTCCATCCGGCCCTCGGCACCGACAAACAGGATTTCGGCCTCCGGGCGAAGGGCTTTGATGGCATTAGCGATGCTCAAGGCGGGGAAGATGTGGCCGCCTGTGCCACCACCGCTGACAATGACTCGAATTGACTGACTCATATATGAACTAAAAATTTGCGCAAAAGTAATAAATAAATCTCTTATTGTGAACTCTTTGAGGCGCTTTTTTTATGCTTCGGCCTCGGATTCCTCATTTTTATCGGTCAAAAGGGCTATTTCGGGGCTCTTTTGGGCAGATTGACTGATAGATAACATCATCCCAATGTAGGCACAGTTGACCATAATGGACGAACCACCACGACTCACCAGCGGCAGCGGCTGACCCGTCACAGGGAAGAGGCCTACGGCGACCATCATATTGATAAGCGCCTGCGACACGATGAGCAACGCCAGCCCCAGAATGAGGAAGGCCGGGAAGTTCTTCTCGCACCGCCCCGCTATGCGTGCCGCTCGATAGAGAAGGGCCAGATAGAGCAGCAGGACAAAGAGACCGCCGAACAAACCGAGCTCCTCGATAATAATTGCATATATGAAGTCGGAATAGGCCTGCGGCAGGAAGTCGCGCACAGTGGAATTACCGGGTCCGCGACCGATGACGTTGCAGGTAGCGATGGCCACGTGAGCCTGCGTGATTTGCGGGTTCGTGGCGAGGTCATATTGCAAGGGGTCTTCGGGCATTTCTGTGTGGTTGCGCACACGATGCGCCCAAGTGGGCAGGCGCTTCATACCCGGCAAATCGCTTATCTTCTCCAACGTCGATTCTGGGGTAAAGCGCAGGACAGAGTAACCGATGGCGCCACCTACAGCAATCAATCCGATGAGCAGGCTCAGACGCTGCCAGGGAATTTTCCCCACAAACATCATCAACAGCACCACCATGAAGGTGAGCATGGCCGTTGAGAGGTTCTCCTTGACAATCAAGCCGCAAATGACGACGGTGATGCCCAAAATCCACTTGAAAGCGGTGTCGGTGGCACCTTTGTCATCGCGCATCACACTCAACAGCCAAGCCACAACGACCACCAGGGAACCTTTGGCAATCTCCGACGGCTGGAACGAGAATCCGCCGATGTCCAGCCAGCGATTGGTGTCATTCAGGCTGTTCGAGAACAGGGCAGCAATCAACAGAAGAATACTCAGGGTGGGGCCGATGACCACAATCCACCCGAAATAGCGGCAGGGAATACGATGGATAACCCACGTGATACCTACACCAACAGCCAGATAAAGACCATGCTTGAGCACAGGACTCCAATAAGCGCCGTGCTCAAAGGTCATATTGCTGGAAGCGCTATACACCTCGAGAATCGAAATAATGCAGAGGAAAAACAACACCATCCAGAGCGCTTTGTCGCCTTCGAAGAGATTGCCTGCGTTGACTGATTTATTGCGAATGGTCATGGGAGTGAACGATTTGACGATTTGAGGATTTGAAGGTTGACGATTTGACGATTTAAGGATGGGTTAGAGCGCGCGGGCCAGCGCCTTAAACTGTTCGCCGCGATCCTCCATATTCTTAAAGAGGTCGAAGCTGGCACAGCAGGGAGAAAGCAGGATGGTGTCGCCGGGGGCTGCCATCTTGTAGCAGGCTTCCACACAGTCCTTCATCGAGTGGGTCTCTGCGGTGGGCAAGCCCAGAGGATCGAAGAAGTCGTGGAGCTTGCGGTTATCGACGCCGAGATAGACGAGGCCCTTGCACTTCTTAAGCACGAGTTCCCGGATGCTCTCATAGTCGTTGCCCTTGTCCAAACCACCGAGGATGAGGATGGTCGGCTGGGTCATGCTCTCAAGCGCGTACCAGCAGGCATCGACGTTTGTGGCCTTGGAGTCGTTGATGAAAGTGACACCGCGCACCTTGCAGACGAACTCCAGACGGTGCTCCACGCCCTCGAAATCGATGAGGCTCTCGCGAATGACATCATTGGAGATACCGCTGAGGTCGGCGGCAATACCGGCTGCCAGGGAATTATACATATTGTGCTTGCCCGACAGCGCCAGCTCTTCCTGCTCCATGTTGAAAGGCGTAGGACGCTCGATGACGTACTCGCCGTCGGCAATGTAACCGATCATCCCCTCCTTCTTCACAATACTGAAGGGACAGAGGCGGCTCTCGATGTGGTATTTCTCCAACTCGCGAGTGACGATGGGGTCCTCGTTCCAGAACACAAAGGCATCGTCCTTCGTCTGGTTCTGCAAGATACGCATCTTGGAATCGGTGTATTCCTGCATCGAATTGTGGTAGCGATCTAGGTGGTCGGGGGTGATGTTGAGCAGCACAGCGATGTTTGCACGAAAATCATACATATTATCCAGCTGGAAACTGGACAACTCGATGACATAGTAAGCATGCGGTTCTTCAGCCACCTGCAAGGCCAGACTGCGACCGATATTGCCGGCAAGACCTACATCGTAACCGGCGTTCTTGAAGATATGGTAGATGAGGCTCGTGGTGGTCGTCTTGCCATTGGAGCCCGTGATGCAGATCATCTTCGAGTCTGTGTAGCGTCCAGCAAACTCAATCTCGCTGATGATGGGAATACCGGCGGCTTTCACCTTCTGAACCATAGGAGCCGTATCAGGAATACCCGGGCTCTTGATGATTTCATCGGCGTTGAGGATGAGCGCCTCTGTGTGCTGCCCCTCCTCCCACTGGATTCCTCGTGCATCCATCATTTCCTTGTAATGCGGCTTGATCTTGCCCATATCCGTGACAAAAACATCAAAACCTTTCTTCAGCGCCAGCACTGCTGCGCCCACACCGCTCTCGGCGGCACCAAGGATAACTATTCTACTCATATCTCCTTATTTTCTACTTGTTTTTATTCTTATCTGATCTTTAACGTGATGATGGCGAGCGCGCAGAGCATCAAGGTGATAATCCAGAAGCGCGTGGTAATCTTCGACTCCAGCCAGCAGCCCTTCGGCCAGTTGAACAGGATGCGGAAGTCGGCAGGCAACTGTCCGGGTTTCACGCGGAAAGTGTCGTGGATAGGAGCACGCTTGAAGACTCGGAGCTTCAGTCCGCGTTTGTTGCCATAGCGGGCATAGTTGGTCTGCAAGAGAACACTCAGGCTCTCAATGAAGAAGATGAAGCAGATGAGCGGCAGCAACAGCTCCTTGTGGATGATGATGGCCGTGACGGCAACGATTCCGCCAATAGCCAGGGAACCCGTGTCGCCCATAAAGATCTGAGCCGGATAGGCGTTGTACCACAGGAAACCGATGAGAGCTCCCACGAACGCCATCAGGAACACCACCAGTTCCTCAGAGCCTGGAACGAACATGATATTCAGATAGGCCGCCATATTGATGTGTGAAGACACATAGGCAAGAACGCCCAGAGTGAAGCAGATAATAGCGGAGTTACCGGCACACATACCGTCCATTCCATCGTTCATATTAGCACCATTGCTGACAGCCATCACGATGAATACGGTGACGAACACGAACAGAATCCAACCGGCAGCTGTGCGGTATTGACCTAACCACAAGAACAAATCGGAATAACGCAGGTTGTTGTTCTTAACAAAGGGAATCGTGGTGACGGTGCTCTTGACCGGTTCACTCGTGTGGGTAACCACTTCGATGCCATTCTGTCGTTCAATGCCGACATTCTCATGGACAACGGCATCAGGACTCAACCACAGGACAAGACCGACAACCAAACCCAACAGAGCCTGACCCGCGAGTTTGAAGATCGGACGAATTCCGTCCTTGCTCTTGGTCATCTTCGTATAGTCGTCCCAGAAACCGAGCAAGCCCAACCAAATGGTGGTACCCAGCATCAATAACATATAAATATTGCGCAGACGGCCCAACAGTATGGCTGGAACGATAGTAGCTACGATGATGATAATGCCGCCCATCGTGGGAACACCTTTCTTCTCAACACCATAGGGGTCGATGCTGGCATCGCGCTGTTCCTCGCTCAAGTTGCGCTTTTTCATATACTTAATGAACCACTCTCCGAACCAGGCGGAGATGACCAGCGACAGCACCAGCGTCAGGATAGCACGGAACGAGATATAGCTCCAGAGGTGAGCACCGGAAATGCCGAATTCACTGAGATATCTAAAGAGGTAGTATAGCATTTGAGTTGAAAGTTTAGAGTTGAATGTTCAATGTTCAAAGTCCGAAGGCTTCGCGGACGACTTCGTGGTCATCGAAGTGGTGTTTTACGCCCTTGATGTCCTGATAGTCCTCGTGGCCCTTACCGGCAATGAGAATGACATCGCCTGGTTGTGCCATCATGCAAGCTGTGCGAATAGCCTCGCGGCGATCCACAATGCTGATGACTTTGCGCTGATCTTCAGGAGACGTGATGCCAGCCAGCATGTCATTAATGATGTCCTGAGGCTCCTCGAAGCGGGGATTATCCGACGTGATGATGACACGGTCCGAAGCACGCACCGCACTCTGAGCCATCAGCGGACGCTTGCCCTTGTCGCGGTTGCCGCCGGCGCCACAGACGGTGATGCACTGTCCGGGTTTCTGCAGGATTTCATTGATTGTTGCCAGGACATTGTCGAGGGCATCGGGCGTGTGTGCATAATCTACAATGGCGGTAACACCCTCGTTCGAACGGATAGCTTCGAAGCGACCATTAACGGGGCGAAGGGTACTCAGCGCCACGAGCACTTCCTCGGGTTGCTTGCCCATACAGACGGCTGCGCCATAGACGCAGAGGAGGTTGGAGACATTAAACCGCCCGATGAACTGTACGAAAACCTCATGACCATTGATGTCCAACATCATCCCGTCGAAACCTTCTTCGAGAATGCGAGCGTGGAAATCAGCCATCGTCCGCAACGAATAGGTCTTCACAGTGGCTGCTGTGTTCTGGGTCATAAACAGGCCGTTTTTGTCATCAGCATTGGTGACCACGAAAGCATCCTTGGGAAGCTGGTCGAAGAAAGCCTTCTTGGCATCACGGTAAGCCTCAACGGTTTTATGATAATCCAGATGGTCGCGCGTGAGATTGGTGAACAAGCCTCCCTTGAAGCGGAGACCACCGATGCGGCGCTGGGCTACGCTGTGCGAGCTCACCTCCATAAATGCGTAACGGCAGCCTTCGTCTGCCATACGACCCAGCAGGCGGTTCAGCGTGATGGGATCGGGAGTCGTATGCTCCGTCGGGATGGGCTCGTCATCAATGTAATTACACACGGTGGAACACAGGCCGCACTTATAGCCGAAGATTCGGAACATTTTATATAATAAGGTAGCGATGGTCGTCTTGCCATTTGTACCTGTAACGCCGATGAGATCGAGCTTTTCTGTCGGGTCGCCGAAAAAATGATGTGCCAGAGGGCCCACACTTCCTTCGCTGTCTGCCACCACAATAAAGGGGATGTTCGCAGGACAATCTGCCGGTAGCGTCTGACAGACGATGGCAGCTGCACCCTGCTCAAGGGCCTTGGGAATAAACTGATGGCCATCAACTTGCGTGCCGGGAACGGCAATGAAAAGCGTTCCTGGTTTTACCTGACGAGAATCGATGGCAATGTCCGTGACATCAATGTCTGAGAAGCCCACCATTTGAAGCGGCTTAATCGGGGAAAGAAGGTCTGAGAGTTTCATATTGCGTATTTTTATCGTCCTATGCCTGATGCTTGATGTTATTTTTTCTTCATGCTCATATCCAGCGTGATGGTTTGGCCCCTCACGGCTTTGGCGCCTGCCGGGATACTCTGCTTCTGCACACGCCCCTGCCCATGCAATTGCACATTCAGGCCAAGAGACTCCAACTGCTTAATGGCATCACGTGCGCCAAGACCTGATACATCGGGGACGACATCTGCTACCACCTGCTGGAGTTCTACTGGCTCCGGGGCCTGAAGCACTGATGTGCTGTCAGCGGCTTCCGAAGGCTCACGGAAAACACCTTTAGCCATCACGTACTGCGCCAACTCGCTGAAGACGGGGCCGCACTGTCCGCCACCCGATGCGGGCAGACCGCTTTTCTTGATACAAACGATGCAGGAATACTTCGGATTCTCGCTGGGATAGAATCCGCAGAAGCTTACCATATAACGAGCTGGAGAACCGTGATAACTGCCGTTTTCATCGGCAACCTGAGCCGTACCGGTCTTGCCGCAGACCTTGAACTGCTTGCAGCCGGCCTTCTTGCCAAGACCTGTCGGGTCATTGACCACTCTCTCCAGAATCGCATGAACGTCTTTCAGCGTGCGCTCGGAACAGATGTGTTCTTTCACCACCTCCACCGGGAATTCCTTCAGAGTAATGCCGTCTTTCTGGATTTCACGAACGAAACGCGGTTTTACCATCTTGCCGCCATTGGCAATAGCATTGTAGAAGGTGACCGTATAAATGGGCGGTATCTGTGTTTCGTAGCCAATACTCATCCAAGCCAAGGCCGTCTTGCTCCAGTTGCTGCCATCGGGCTTCGGACGACGTACCTTCGGGAAACCTTGTCCCTTGAACGGCAAGGTGAAAGGAACGCCTACACCTTCGCGATAAAGCCCATCGACATATTTCTCGGGATGCTGGAAGTAATGTTCATCAATAATGCGGCTGACACCCACGTTAGACGAGAACATCAGACACTCGTCAACAGAAATCTTACGACCATAGCCGCCTTTGCGCCAGTTGTGGTCCTTCATGGGACGGCCGTGCATCATATACACTCCATTGCCCACATCGACCCAGTCGTTACGGGTCACAACACCGTCCTCCAGTGCCACCATCATTGAAGCGGTCTTAAAGGTGGAACCCGGTTCCCAGAGGTCGGTGATGGCATTGTTCTTCACTTCGGCATAATAATAGTTGCCCGGACTGCCCAAACGTGTCATATTGGCTATGGCCTTCACGTCGCCCGTGGCCACTTCCATGAGCACCACTACGCCGATTTCGCCGTTCACTTCGTGTAATTTGCGAACCAGTATCTTTTCGGCAGCATCTTGCATCCCCACATCTATGGTTGAGATAATGTCAAGACCATTGACCGGTTCCACATCCGTGCGGTCCATCCATAGGCTGCGCACTTTCTCGCGATGCTTCTTACCATTGATGCCGCGCAGAATGCTGTCATAGGCCAACTCCAGGCCGTTCATCGCGGAATCACAAGCGGGCAGCAAAGAGCCAAGCGTGCGGGTGGCCATATTCCCATAGGGTTTCTGGCGCTGCGGAATCTCCTCAGCATAAAAGCCTGTTTTAATGCGTCCGTGGTGCACGAAAGGCAACTGCAAAAACTCCTTATATTTTATATAGGAAACATTATGCTTAATAGCTAGATTACGACGACCGCGCTTCTTGCCATTGAGCAGCTTCTCACGGAAGTCGGAAGGCGAAGTTTCAGGAAAGAGCTTGTTGAGCCCTATGCAAAGGCTGTCCAGATCCCTATAGAAAGCTGAATCACGCCAAGCTCTCAACTTTCGTTCTGCCACGCTGTCATTCGGATCTTTCACCACAAAATCAGCACGAAGAGTGTAAATCGGCATGGAACCGACCAACAGCTGACCGTCGGCAGAGTAAATATTTCCACGCACAGCTGGTATGTCCTTCTGCTGTGATGCCAAACGTTGGCGCACCGTTTTCCAATACTCGCTCTCGAAAATCATCTGATAAGCTGCCGAACCGATGACGGCTGCGCCCACCATTGTCAGCACGATAATGACAAAGGTGTAACGGGGAATAATATGCTTGCTATCAAAATTCATGTCTCCTTTTTTCTCTAATCCTTAATCTTTAATCCCAAATCCCTCAACTTTCAATTCTCAATTTTCAACTCATCAATTCCCGACTCCTCATCTCCCTTGACGCGGATGATAAAAGGCGGATCCTTGGGCGAGGTCAGCAAGCTATCGCCAAATACTTTCAGACGTCGCTCGATGCTACTCTGGCGGCTGCGCATCGTCAACTCTGCATACTGTGTGAGCGCATAGTTCTTTCGCTCCACCAGTTCCTTGCGCAATTGCTCCTCCTCGATAATTTCCTGCTGGGCCGCATAACGGTTGGAGATATACAGAATACCCAGAAACACCAGCAACAAGATGAACATAATGTTACGGCGCAGGAAACTGCCCAACAGATAATCGCCGCCCAGCACCTCGCGCAACGACAACTGCGGGAGATCCTCCGAAGCGAAAATCTTCCAGGTGGCACGCTTACGCCCACTACCATCCTCGACCGTTTCGGCCACAGGAATATCATCCGGTGTGTCATCGGACAAGGGCACAACATCTTCATCCCCGACAATCTCCTCATTGTCCAGGCTGTCATCGGTCTCAGGAGTCTCTTCCAGATTGGTGACAATCAGTTGTACCTCCTCAGGATTTTCGTCTTCACGCTTCATAATCGTTCACTTTTACCAAATGTACTCTCACACACAGAGAGGCCTCTACTCCTTGATTTCTATCACCTCCCGTGTTCTTTTTCCTTATTTTCTCAGTCTTATATTTCTTTAGCTCTTGAGCTATATCTTCTCAGCAACGCGCAATCGGGCACTGCGACTTCTGGGATTGGCGGCTACCTCGTCATCATCAGCTACAAGGGGCTTTCCTATAGCGCGCAAAGGCGACGAACTTCTGCCGAAGATATCTTGTTCCACCTGCCCCTCGATATTGCCAGCTCGGATGATGTTCTTGACGATCCTGTCTTCCAGCGAGTGGTAGGCGATGATAACCAACCGGCCTCCAGGACGAAGCAACTCGGTTGCCGCTGATAACATCGCGGAGAGCGCTTCCATCTCACCATTGACCTCGATACGCAGAGCTTGAAAAGCCTTGGCCAGATCTTTCTTCTCGCGGTCGCGACCAATATAGGGTGTCAACAGGTCTGCCAACTCCTGTGTTGTTTGAATGGGCTGATTGGAACGAGCTTTCACGATGGCCAATGCCAGCTTGCCGGCCTGTCGTAACTCACCATACAGACGAAAGATTGTGGTCAACTGTTCAGCAGTGTAGGTATTCACGATGTCAGCCGCTGAACGTCCTCCTTGTTGGTTCATCCTCATATCCAAAGGGGCATCTGTCCGAAAACTAAAGCCGCGCTGCGCCTCATCGAAGTGGTGACTGGAAACACCAAGATCTGCCAGCAGGCCGTCTATTCCATCAACCTCGTAATAGCGCATCCAATTCTTTAGATAGCGGAAATTGGAGCGAATGAGCGTCCACTGTCCCAGCTTTTCTGCGTCCTTGCTGCACTCCCGAATGGCATCAGCATCCTGATCGAAACTGAACAAATGTCCCGTCTTGCCCAAGTGGCTCAAAATCTCACGACTATGGCCACCTCCACCCAGCGTCACATCCACGTAAATGCCACCACGCCTGATGTTTAGCGCCTCCATTGATGGCTGGAGAAGCACTGGAATGTGATAAATGCTGGTTTGCATGGCGCAAAAGTACAAAGTTTATTTCATATTCCATCATCTTTTTTGATTTATTTTTAAAATATTTTTCAAAAATCTTTTATTGCGCTGAAAAGACAATAATTAGCAGATTAAAGTTACACTTTAACTAAAGCAGCACCTCAAAGATGTTTTTTCACATTTTTAAAGAAAAATTTGGTGGAAAGAAAGAAAACGCTTACCTTTGTCCCGAATTTCGCACAAGCACACACGCGTGCGAGACCAACTGAAGAGACAAAAAAGAAATGACGAAAAACAATCAGAACATATTTGTTGTATTGTTGATGACTTGTGCCATGTTCATCGCCATGGGGCAGGTAGCTACTGCACAGCCGCAGCGCACCGACTCACTGACGCAGAGCAAGACCCTGTCCTCTGAACCTAATGAGATGCGAGGCCGCATGATGACAAGCCCGCTCCCTGTGACGCTGCGCCAACAAGGTCGGCAGATTTGTGTTCAGAGCCGTTACAACCAACTACTTCCCATTTACACGGAAGGCGGCACATTCTACACGGCTTTCCGCTTGAGCAAGGGTACCAATTGGATTACAGGGCTCCCCAAGGGAACATACCTCATCAACAACCGCAAGTTCACCATTTATTGAACTCGCACCAACAACGCTCATGCCCATGGCATCTAACAGCGAGTACACCATTGACCTAGAACGCATTATTCGTTCATACGCCGGCAATCGTGTACCCGCTTTTGTTATACGCTTTTTGAAAAGGCTGGTTCACGAGGATGAAATCAACGCCTATCTGGCAAAAGGCTATGAAGGTGTGGATTTCTGCGAGGGTGTCGTCCAGGAACTGGGCGTGGAGATCGCCGTAGAGGGGCTGGAAGAACTACCTGACAAGGGGCGCTTCACGTTCGTTTCAAACCACCCCTTAGGTGCTATCGACGGCGTTGCTCTCGGCGGCATTATCGGGCGGAGATACAATGGGCGTGTGAAATATCTGGTACGCGAGCTACTCATGAATCTGAAAGGGTTGGCACCCTTGTGCGTCGGAATCAATAAATTCGGAGCACAGTCGCGCGACCTTCCACGCCAGATTGACGAGGCGTTCCAAAGCGACAACCATATCATTATGTTCCCTGCAGGACTCTGCTCGCGCCTAATTAACGGCCAAATCCACGATATCCCTTGGGGCAAAGCCTTTATCACGAAGAGCATTCAGAGCCAAAGGGATATCGTTCCCGTCCATTTCATCGGGGAAAACTCGCCTCGCTTCTACCGTATTGCCAAATGGTGCAAACGCCTCGGTATCAAGTTCAATCTGGCTATGATTCTGCTGCCAGATGAGATGTTTAAATCAAGAGGTAACCACTATACCGTGAGGTTTGGCAAGCCAATCCCCTACCAGACATTTGACAGCCAGCGTACACCTATCCAGTGGGCGCAATGGGTACAGGATACCGTTTATCAACTGTAAGGAAATCTGAAAATATATCACACCATGAGCACTGAAATACCAGTTATAGCTCCCGTTCCCGTGGAAGTTCTGAAAAGCGAACTGACGGAGGACAAACGTCTGCGCTTCACCAACAAAAGCCACAATGAGATTTACATTGTCACGTGGCAGGATTCGCCCAATGTGCTACGCGAGATAGGCCGTTTGCGTGAAATCGCATTCCGCGCCCCTGGCGGTGGAACGGGAAAGGCGCTGGATCTGGATGAATTCGACACGATGCCCAATCCCTATAAGCAGCTCATCGTGTGGGACCCCGAAGCTGAGGCCATTCTTGGCGGCTATCGCTATCTATTGGGCTCCGAGGCTCAGTTCGACGCCAACGGCCAACCCATTCTGGCGACTTCGCACATGTTTCATTTTTCGGAGAAGTTCATCCGCGACTATCTGCCCTACACAATTGAGCTGGGACGTAGTTGGGTCACCTTAGAATATCAAAGCACGCGCGCGGGCGCGAAAGCACTCTTTGCCCTCGACAATCTCTGGGACGGCCTCGGTGCTCTGACCATTATCAAGCCTAACGTTCGCTATCTCTTCGGTAAAATGACCATGTATCCCAGCTACGACCGCAAGGCACGGGATATGATACTCTTCTTCCTTAAAAAACATTTTGGCGACCCCGACAAGCTGATTCTACCGATGGAACCGCTGGAAATTGAAGCAAACCCCGATGAATTGGCAGCACTTTTCTGCGAGGATGATTTCAAAGCTGATTATCGTATTCTCAATCGCGAAGTTCGCAACCGCGGTTTCAACATTCCGCCATTGGTGAATGCTTATATGGGCCTTTCGCCTACAATGCGCATGTTCGGCACAGCCATCAACGATGGCTTCGGCGACGTAGAGGAGACGGGCATCTTGATTGCTGTAGATGAGATCCTCGATGAGAAGCGAGTCCGCTACATCGACAGCTACGCCAAGGAACACCCCGAGGCAGTAGCACCCACCAGCGGAGCCAATCCCGTCATTTCATAATAATCATACGAGCGCGAAGTCGAGCTGCTTCTTGTCGAGGTTTGCGCGTGCTACACAGACACGGACTGGATCACCCAGCGTGTAGCGGTGGTGGTGGCGACGCCCGACAAGAGCATAGTTGCGTTCATCGAAGTCATAGTAGTCGTCGTCAAGGTCGCGCAAGGGGACCATACCTTCGCATTTGGAATCGGTGAGCTCCACATATAAGCCGAATTCATTGATTCCCGAGATAATGCCGTCGAACTCCTCGCCCAGCTTGTCGGCCATAAACTCCACCTGTTTGTACTTGATACTGGCGCGCTCGGCCAAAGCTGCCGTCTGTTCCATATCACTGCTCTGCTCGCACAGCGCTTCGTACTTCTCCTGATTGGCAGAGCGACCGCCCTCGGCATAACGAGTGAGCAAGCGATGCACCATCATATCGGGATAACGGCGGATAGGCGATGTAAAATGGGTATAATAGTCGAAGGCAAGGCCATAGTGGCCAATGTTGATTGTAGAATACTTGGCTTTCATCATCGCGCGCAGAGCCACCATCTCCACCAGATTCTCTTCCTTCTGCCCGTGCACCTCATGCAACAGGCGGTTGAGGTTCTTACTGACCTCCTGCATGGAACCTGTGGTTTTCAGCTTGTGGCCGAATTTGGTGACGAATTGTGAGAGATTCATCAAT
>JAEEGL012064590.1_pt1 | contig 33534 bp, 26 predicted proteins | sample 9134231 | NCBI WGS metagenome assembly JAEEGL01 (sample SAMN16246548, study PRJNA631951) | gut metagenome | biome: gut microbiome; feature: rumen; material: fiber-attached | host: Bos | place: Iran: Karaj | collected 2018-10 | reverse complement strand
GTTCTTCTCAAGCCGCGGTTTATGTTATAAATTGAAAACTTATAAGTTACCCGAAGCGGCGGCTGCGGCCAAGGGTCGCCCATTGGTGAACCTTTTGCCGTTGGAAAATGGCGAAACAATCACGGCCATTTTGCCGGTCCCTGAAGAAGATGTTGCAGCAATCAAAAATTCTGGTACGGAACATTTCTTGATGTTTGTAACCGCATCTGGAACGGTACGCCGTAATCGGATGAGTGATTTTGATTCTATCCGTGCAAACGGGAAAATTGCTATGAAGTTGGATGAAGGCGACAGTTTGGTTTCTGTATTGCCGTGCAATGAAAACCAAGACGTGTTCTTGGCGACATACCGGGGCAGATGCATACGATTCCCGGTTCCAGAAATTCGTGTGTTTGCGGGACGTAATTCAACGGGTGTTCGTGGTATAACATTGGGCAAAGACGATAAAATTATTGGTATGTCTATGTTGAATCGCGGTGAATCTGATTCCGCGGTTCGTGCCGCGTATGTAAAGCAATCGCGTGCCGCGCGTCGTGCTGCAACCGGCATAGAAGAAGAGGGCGGCTCGGAAGAAGAAGCAACAACATTGGTGTTGGATGACGCAAAAATGGCGGAATTGGCGGCACGGGAAGAATTCATACTGACTATTTCTGAAAACGGATTTGGAAAACGGACATCTTCGTATGAATATCGCTTGACTCATCGTGGTGGTGGTGGGTTTACCAATATCAAATTGGGTGGCAAAAATACTGCGGTTGCGGGTTCGTTCCCTGTATCGGCGGAAAACGATGTTATCATGGTAACGGATGGTGGAAAAATTATTCGTACGCCGGCATCTGATATTCGCATTGCGGGCCGCAGTACCGCCGGTGTAACATTATTCCGTACCGCGGAAAATGAAAAGGTTATGTCTGCTATATCTATTGAATCAGATGGCCCAGATGACGAAGCCGAAACATCAGAACAGGTGGAAAATGGATAAAGAATACTTTGCTTCAATAAACGAAGTATCGCGCGAATTGGGATTGCCGGCGCACACATTGCGATATTGGGAAAAACAATTTCCGACTGTCGTGCGCCCAATCGCGGGTGCAGGTGGTCGGCGGTACTATCGGCCTGAAACAATTGCGCGCCTAAAAACTATCCAGGATTTATTATACAATCGCGGTATGACAATAATGGGTGTAAAAAAATTAATACACAGTGGTGATTTTTCTGCGATGGGTAATATGGCGTCTGAACCTAGACGTGCAACGGTGCGTAACGATATGGATGATATTAAATCTGAATCGGCGCGTTCAACATTTGATGGAACAAAAATAGATTTGGCTATTGACCTGTTAAATCAAGCGAGAGAGTTATTAGAATAAAAAAGGATTGAATATGACGGAACCAAACGGTATGACATATATGACCGAAGAAGAAAGAAAGATACTTGGGACATTGAAACAACATCCGACAAACATATTAACATTATCGCGTTGCCCATCCGAAGAATTTCTATTAACGGCGGTATTTGAAAACCCATATATTATCCGTTTTGTTCATAATCAAAGTTTTATGTTGCGTATGTTGGCGGTAAAATTAGATTACAAAGCATTACAATATGTTAATGGTGTAACGCCGGAAATTCGTCGTGCCGCGGCGAAGCATAACGAACGTGGGGTTATGGGCGCTGATTTGACGCACAATGAATTGGAAATTTATGCGAACGCATTTAATGTAAAGAAATTCGGTCCACGTGTTGCGATGCATTCACGATAGAAATTTGTTTTTACTGGCAGGACGATTTATAAGTAATTCACGAACTAGTGAAACGCGCGGTTTGTCGGTGTTCGGAAAAGAAATAAAAACATTTCTTCAAAATTTATGATATAATTACTTTTGAACAAAGAAAGGAAATACAAATGAACCGCAGCATAAAATTCAAATTAAAAAACGGCAAAGTTGTCACTATTCGTCGGATTCGCGGAACAGATTATGATGCAATGACGAAATTCTTTGATAAATTTGTTCGGGGTAAAGGTGCAAAATATACAAGCCAATATCTCGGTCAACCTAAAAAGAACAAAGAATCATCCATGAAAATGTATGATAGCCCGAATAATTTATTTGTTGGCGCATGGGATGGCGACAATCTTATCGGTGAATCAACAATAACAAAAATTGCCCCAGAAAATCCTAAATATCGTGGTTTAACGGGTGAAACAGGCAGTATTATTCTTGATAAATATACTTCCCAAGGACTCGGTGGAAAACTTAAAACCATAGTTGAAAAATGGGCGCGTGAAAACGGTGTCCATAAACTATATGCCGAAGTTTATCATAAAAATATTCGTTCATTAAATAATTTGTTAAAGCATGGTTATAATATTGTCGGTATAAAACATGATGCCGCAATAATTGATAACGAATGGATACACGAATATATGTTGGAAAAGATATTGGAAAAATAATTTATAAAAAACCACAATAAATTCGACCCAAGAAAAAGGTTAGATTTCTAACCTTTTTTTATAAAAGTTCGTAAATGTGTAAAACGGTGGCTGTTTTTAACTATCAACTTACGAACTTGTGAAAGTATTGGAAAATTAACAAAAAACACCGCTTCGTGCGGTGTTTTAAATTTTGGCAGGACATACTGTGCAATTCACAAGTTGATGAAATACACGATTTGTTGAAGTTTGGGAAAGAAATTAAGGTGTTTTTAGATAAACAAATAATTCCGAATTGTAAAAAAAAACTAAAATATGTTAAAATTAAGATGTTGTTGATACTTATTGGAGATACGTAGATGTCGAATATACCATATACCTTAGAAGATGGCAAATTGTGGATCAATCCTAATTTATCTTATTTTTTTATACTGGGTATGAAAACACAAGAAAACAAAGAACATTGGACCGAAAAATTTATATTGGACCCGCATAAAAAAACGATAATTTGTTTTGGAGGTGACCAAACAAAAGATGCTCGTGCTGCAAATGGATATATAAACCAATTTACAAAAACATTCGGTTTTTCTGATGACCAACAACAAAATATGCAAATGTTGTCATATTATTACAATTTGCCAATTGAAGTTTGGTGGACATTTCGAAGAGCAGCAAATTTTAACGACTTGGCTGAAGATTCATATTTGCGAGAGGCTTTGAAAGTATTTATGCCTTTTATAGCAAATGAAACTAAATCTGGTTGGATTAAATTGCCTGATACGAATTTGTTAAATAATATGCGTAATATTATGTTTGCTACTCATTGTTACGGAACAGAACAGATGATTAAAATCGTAAATGTACTTAAACAGCAAATGTTATCTCTGGGCTATAAAGAAGATTTAGTTAATAATGCATTGAAACAAATTTTGTGTATTACAAACAATTCTCAATTGGAAATGACAGAAAATATACCAGCCACAACCATTCAACGTTATTCTGTGGCAGATGGGCAATCCGATAGAGACTATGATTCTAAATATTCTAATTCTTATCCAGTTCATTTGGACAAAAATGCTGAATTTATAAAAATAAAAGGCAAAAAATCTGCTTTTATAAAATTAAAATCAAATGATCTTTTGATGGCATTTGATAAAATTTTAAAAACGACTGATATACAAGGAAGTGGCACAGAACATAATGAGGCTTTTTTTGAAATTGATACAAAGAAGTTAACCAAGGTCGGCAAGGAACAAATGGAATTAATTCGATTGGTCGTACAATATTGGTATGATAATTACGATGAAATGCCAAGTGTAACAAATTTGTTAAAACAAGTGTCAAAAGGAACAGATTTAGAAATGTTTGTTGCAACATCCATTCTTAACGGCGAAATATTAAAAAAAGAACACAATAACCCCTTGCGTAATTCGCACGTTTTGACAGTGGCGAAAAATCGTTTTATAAATAGGGATATTGAACCAGAACACACTGGTATATGGAAATTATTAGAACATTCATCAAAACGCGATTGATAATATGTTTCAAAAAAGTTCGAGAATTGACATAAGGAGCGCGTTTTTACGTATGATAATCTCGAACTGTTATGTTGATGGTGGAAAGGCTAGGTTTTCTTTGAAAAAATCGCTTTCTTTGTTCGTAAAAACACCAAATATGAACATTTGGCAGTCCCAATGGGAATGCTTCGCCACCTTGCAAAATCACCCTTCGTTAAAACTTCGGGTGACCGGCGTTATTCCGCCTTTTTGCTGCGGTTCGAATCCCATGTCTCATGGGTTCGATTCCCGGAACACCAGGTAAAAATAAAATCGACCTTTGGCCGAATTTAATTTTTATGGCAGTCCCAATGGGAATCGAACCCATGTTACCGGAATGAGAATCCGATGTCCTGACCGCTAGACGATGGGACCAAATTGCGTCTATATTTTATCGGCTTTATTTTATTTTTCAACAGTTTTATTGATTAACCATTTTTTCCACAGTAATTGATATACCCCGCCATCAAGATTCATTTTGGAAAAATACACATTGTATTTATTTGCAGACAGTAAATTTGCCGAGTTCTTGTTTTTTGGTGATGTGCGTGCGTATATTTGTTTAACAGATTTTTCTTGGGCGAATTTTTCAACCTGTTTAACCGCACGCGATGCAATATGTTGACTGGTGTGCCCGTAATCAATGAAATACCAAAGTTCCGCGCGTGGCGCATTTGGGCACATATTATCCAATCCGACCATCCCGGCAAATTCGCCATTATGGCGCACTATAAATTTTTTGTTGTACGGCAATTCATGAAAAACTTTCGCGATTTTTTCAATAACCAATGCATTGAATATAAATTTGAATCGAGTGTAATTATTTTTACCCGCCCACCAAAACCAAGGACCCAGCCATTGTGTATTATTTGCAACGGTTTTATTAAACTCGCGCATTTGCGGAATTAAATGACGCAGTGAAAATTCTTCTAATTCAACATCCATAACGCGCGCATTATAAAAAATATTCTTGCCTTTGCAAGGGAAATGCGGTATTTATTCCGTGTGAGTTTTTAATATGGGGAAGGGAATTATGAAACAATCAAATCATGCCGATATAAATATGCCTAAAAGTTTATTGAAATTTTATTTCAAGAAATGTTTTCCTGGGTTATATAAATACATCATTTTGTATATGGTACTGCGGTTGTTTGAATTCTCGGGTTCCGTGGTGTTCCCGTTTGTTGAACGTTGGGTTGTCGCCATGTTTGAAGGTGCGCCATTGGGGCCGGCGATATATCATCATGTTATGCCTACAATCGCACTGTTGGTGGCTATCAACATGGCGTATTCCAGTATAGCCATTATGCGTGACCATATCAGTTCGATAATGACACCACGTGTGAATAAAAAGATTTCTTCTATATTGACAGATTATGTTCATTTACAATCGATGTCTTTCTGGGTGAATCGCATGGCAGGTTCGGTAAGTGCGAACCAGCGTTTTGTGAACACTGGGGCCCAAACACTGATTAAAGATGTTTGGTCAATCGTTTTAAGAATAATTATGATTGGTCTGAACTCGGCGTTATTATTCACCGTAAACAAATATATCGCATTTACATTTATTGGGATGTTTGTATTGCGTAGTATTTTTGTTTGGGCTTTACGCAAAAAAATCAAAGAATCCGCAGAGCATCGCGCACATACAGATTCTACATTATCTGGAAAAGTGTTGGATGGATTTACAAATCAAACCGCGGTTCGTCTGTTTGCGGGCGAAGCACATGAACATGAATACCTTGAACAACCGCGTGAAGATCACGTAAATGCGATAAGGCAGTCGGCATTTTGGCAGCGTTTTTCTTGGGCGATACCAAATTATTTTTGGGATATGATGTTTGGGGCAACACTGATATTCTGTGCGTATTTGTATGGTCGGGGTATGATGAAAATTTCAGACGTGGTTTACAGTATCACGGTGTATTACAATGTTATGGGTATGATAAGCAATTTAATTAACGAAATACCTACTATAATTGATGGTATGTCCTCGGCCAGCAAGGGGTATAAAGAGTTATCTGTGCCATTAGAAGTTGTTGATAAATCTGATGCGCCGGCATTAAATGTAACGCACGGTAAAATTGAATTTAAAAATGTTTCATTTGGTTATAAAAACCGTCCTGTCCTGCGTGGTTTAACATTAACAATTAAACCCGGTGAACGCGTTGGAATTGTCGGCCCATCGGGTGCGGGTAAAACAACATTGGTGAGTTTGTTGATGCGGTTTTATGATGTTAAACGTGGATCAATTTTGGTTGATGGGGTTGATATTCGTGATATAACCCAAAATTCTTTGCGTGAAAATATCGCGTTTATTCCGCAAGACCCGGCGATGTTCAATCGAACAATTGGGGAAAACATTGCATACGGCCGTCCGGGCGCAACAGACACAGAAATTAAACGCGCTGCACGATTTGCATCGGCGGATAAATTCATCAACAGTACCGAAAAGAAATATGATACATTGGTAGGCGACCGCGGTATAAAGATGTCGGGTGGTCAACGTCAACGTATCGCAATCGCGCGCGCATTTTTGAAAGATGCGCCGATATTGGTTTTGGACGAAGCGACAAGTGCTTTGGACAGTGAGACCGAGGTCGCAATTCAAAAATCTTTTGAAAAACTTTCGCATAATCGAACAACAATCGCGATTGCACACCGTCTTTCTACACTGCGCAATATGGATCGTATTGTGGTATTGAAACGCGGACAGGTTGTGGAATCTGGAACACATAATTCATTGTTACGTCGTGGTGGAGAATATGCGAAACTTTGGAAGATGCAGTCCGGTGGATTTCTTCAGGATGATAAAAAGGAATAATTTTTACTGTTGACCCGCATTGTATTTTTTTACTAACATAAGATTCATGGAAATGAGAAAATTTTTATTTGTTTTGCCGGCCTTGTTTTTCTGCGCGTTCGCGCATGCGGCAAATTATCGTGCGGCATTGGTTGCCGATATGGATACTGGTCGCGTACTGATTTCTGAAAATGCCAAGGATGCAAATTATCCGGCATCGTTAACCAAGATAATGACACTGTATCTGACATTTGATGCGTTGGAACACGGGCGTTTGCACTTGGATGATTATTTAATCGTTTCAAATAATGCGGCGGCGGCGGCACCTGTAAAACTGGGCTTGGCGGCGGGTTCGAAAATTCGTGTCGAAGACGCAATAATTGCTTTGGCCGTGCACAGTGCGAATGATGTCGCACGTGTTTTGGCGGAAAATTTAAAGGGTGGCAAAGAAGGAACATTTGCATCACTGATGACACGTGTCGCGCGTGAAATCGGCCTGGCACAAACGAATTTCGAAAATTCATCGGGTTTGCCGGATGATGACCATTTGTCTACGGCGCGTGATATTGCTTTGTTGTCTATGGCGGTTTATAAACACTTCCCGCAATATTGGAAATATTTTGGGATTCGTTCATGGACATATAATGGAAAAACATATACAAATGGTAATCGTCTGTTGGGCACATATCCGGGCTGTGATGGTATGAAAACGGGTTATACCAACAAATCAAAATATTCATTGGTGGCGACGGCGGCGCGTGACGGCCATCGTTTAATATCGGTCGTCTTGGGCGCAGAAAACAAAGATGTTCGCGCGGATGTGTCGGTGCGTTTATTAAATCGTGGATTTGAAATGTTAAATAATGGCGCGCCGTCGGTTGTAAAACAGACACCGCAAAAAACGCTTGTTGCGCAACCTGCACCGGTAACATCACCAATTGTTCAAAAATACGCCACTGATGCCCCAAAAATCGTATCACATGGTGGGGTTGGTGTTCAATTCGGGGCATTTTCATCAAATGATGCGGCAAATTCAATGTTGGCACGGGTTCAAAATACGCTTGGTGTAAATGGATATATCGAACCAACAGGAACAGGCCTTTATCGCGTGCGTGTTGCCGGTCTTTCTGAATCCGCGGCCCAGAATTTAAAAAATCGTGCGATTTCCGCCGGAATTGATTGCTATGTGTTTCATTGATTGCTATGATATTATCAAATGAATCCAAAAATAGAAAAACTTATTAAACAATTTGCCAAATTGCCACGCGTTGGAAACCGCGCGGCGCGGCGCATAGTGTTGGGTTTATTGCAAGATAAAACTGGGCGCATAGATAAATTGGTTGAAGCATTGACCGATGCGCATGAAAACATTTGCCCTTGCCCAAATTGCGGGGTTTTAACCGATAAAGCAAATGGAATATGCGAATATTGTCGCGACAATACGCGGGCAAATGGAATGTTGTGCATCGTGCGTGATTTGGCGGATGTTTGGACATTGGAAAAATCTGGTGTATTCAATGGGCGTTATCATATACTGGGCGGATTGTTATCGGGCGTGGCGGGCGTTACCCCCGAAGATTTAAACCTGGACAATTTATCGGCGCGCGTGTGCGATGAAAAGATAAGTGAAATTATTTTCGCGTTACCGAATACGGTTGAAGGCAAGACGACCCAGCAATATATTATATCGACATTAACAAACACAAATGTTCGGTTCAGCGAATTGGCATCTGGGGTGCCATTGGGCGGCGATTTAGATTACATTGATGATGGAACATTGTCATTGGCATTTGGGGGGCGGCGCGAATTATGATGGAAAAATTAAAATCTTTACCGCCGGTTTCTGAGATGATGCGGGCATCGGGCCTAGAACCCAAAAAACAATTCGGGCAAAATTTCTTGTTTGATTTGAATTTAACTGGGCGCATCGCGCGCAGTGTTCCAAACATTGAATCATCCACAGTTATCGAGGTTGGACCCGGACCGGGCGGGCTGTCGCGGGCGTTGTTGTTGGCGGGCGCGCGTAAGTTGATTGCAATTGAAAAAGATAAAACCACAGAACCGATTTTATCACAAATTGTTGTGGCATCAGATGGTCGGTTTAATGTCATATATGATGATGCATTGCGCACAGATATGAAAAAGATTGCGGGCGGTGAATTTTCTATATGTGCGAATTTACCATATAATGTTGGCACAGAATTGTTGATAAATTGGTTACATGATATTGCAAACGGTGTGCCGATAAAATCATTAACATTAATGTTTCAACGCGAAGTGGCGGAAAGAATTGTTGCAAAACAAGGTGATGAACAATACGGGCGATTGTCGGTTTTAACATCACTGATTGCGGACGCAAAAATTTTATTTGGTGTTCCATCAACTGCTTTTGTTCCGCGCCCACGTGTTGAAAGCGCGGTTGTTCAAATTATTCCGAATATGAACAAAATAAAAAATATCAGCGATATATCGGTTATTGAAAACTTGACGGCGCGCCTGTTCGGGATGCGACGCAAAATGATTCGCGGAATTATGCGTGATGTTGATTGGAATATGTTTGGATTATCTGGCACAGAACGTGCCGAGGATTTAATGCCGGAAAAATTTTTGGAAATTTCTAAAAAACTGGTTGCATAGGTTGTATATTTTTTTGCTATAATAACTCAGAGTTATTTTAGGGGAGAGAGATGTCTTTATCTGTTTTAATATTTTTTGCGATGATTTTTGTATTGGTGTTTTTACTGCGCACAATGCGCATCGGGGCCATAGTCGCATTTTTGTTAGCGGGTATAATTTCTGGACCGTTTGTTCTGGATTTGTTCCAGGTCAATTCTACATGGACATTTTTGGGTGATTTAGGAATTTTATTTTTGTGGTTTAATATTGGGCTAGAAATAAATATGAAACGCCTGTGGAAAATGCGGCGGACAATCTTTGGCTTTGGTGCGGCCCAGGTTTTAATGGTCGCGGTAATGTTGTTTCCTATACTGGTGGGCATAACAGCATGGTCTATAATGGGGGCGATAACAATATCTTTATTGTTGGCTATGTCCAGTACATCCGAAGATCTGCAATTATTGACAGATAGAAATCAATTAAATACAGCAATGGGGCATCAGACATTTTCAATATTGCTGTTCCAAGATTTATTATCGATTCCGTTGCTGGCGATGTTGCCGGTATTCGCGGGTCGTTCATTAAATTTTGGGGCAACATTAATAGATGTTATCGTTACATCAATTACTTTAATTTTTGGTGTGGTTGTCGTTGGACGTTTTATATTAAATCCATTGATGCGTCGCGTATCAAAGTTAAAATCGCGTGAAGCATTTTTATTGGTTGTAATGTTGAATATCACACTGTGGGCGGTGATAATGGATTTAATGGGATTGCCGGCCGGCCTGGGGGCGTTCTTGGCGGGTATGTTGATGTCTGAAACAATTTACAGCCACCAAGTTCGTGCGGAAATAGGGCCGTATGCGTTATTATTCTTGTCATTGTTCTTTATATCATTGGGTATGGGATTAAATCTTAATGTGCTGTTATCGAATTGGTATGTCGTTGCGTTGGGTATGATAGCATTGGTTACAATAAAATTCTTGGCATTATTCATGGTTGCGCGTGTCCGTCATATACCAGTTTACGATGCGCGTTTAATTGCTTTGGTGTTAAGTCAAGGTGGCGAATTCGCACTGTTGATGTTTCAAACCATGAAGACCAGTGGTATTTCCGCAGTTCCCCCTGCACACCAGGAAATTTTGACGGCGATAATTATATTGTCAATGGTATCAACACCGTTTCTGTTGGCAATTCATGACAGGATTATGCGTTCAACAAAATGGTTTACTCGTGCGCGCAGCCGTCAATTAAATAGCAACACAAATAATATTCAACCCGAAGTTATAATTTGCGGATTTGGGCGCGTTGGTCAAATTATTGCCTATGTATTGGGTACGCGTAAGATTCCGTATGTGGCCATAGATTTGGATGTAAATTCAGTTATGCTGGGGCGTGAAAATGGATATAATGTTTTCTATGGCGACAGCACAAATTCAACTGTTCTGCGTGATTTTGGTTTGGCATCGCGTCGTATGCGTGCGGTTGTTGTCGCGCTGGATAACGCGAATACGGCGCGTAACGCGGTTCTAAGTGTTCGCAGTGTTGCACCGCGTATTAAAATTTTTGCCCGCGCGCGTAACTTGGCTGAAACACGAGAATTATTGAAAGACGGTGTCCAAGAGGCATGGCCCGAAACCATAGAATCATCGTTGATGTTGGCGCGTGGTGTATTGGGGCAATTGGGTATTCCAAACGAGGTTATATCAAACCTGGTTAATGAAATGCGCAGTGAAAACTATGCGGAATTGGATAACGCAATTACTGACCGCAACAACTAGAATTTTGTAATAATAAAAAATGCCCAAATGGGCATTTTTTATGTTTGCTTTTGTGCCGATATGTTGCTATATTCATCGGGTATTCAAAAGGAAAGAAAATGAAAAAAATGTTAAAAATATTTGCCGGCATTTTTGGTATAATTTTGTTGGATCAAATTGCCAAAGGCATATTACTATTTTTAATCACGGGTTCTGCATTTGTGTTTGGGCCCGCGTGGTCGGTTATTCCTGTGCCATATTTAATGGCGCGTGTAACAAACTTCTTTAACATAGTATTCACGTGGAATCCGGGAACGGCATTTTCGCTGTTTCGTGCGGTTGGTGATAATGCACCGTTGATAATGATTATCGCCACAGGCGTTATTATCGCATTGTTATTGTTCTATTTATTGCGTCGTGCCAAATCGTACGAGGTTGCGCCACTGGTTTTAATCATTGGTGGGGCGTTGGGGAATTTGGTTGACCGTATACGTTTTGGCGCGGTAATCGATTTCTTGGATTTTCATATTGGTGGGGCGCATTGGCCATCTTTTAATATTGCCGATATGTTTATTACGATAGGTGTGTTGTTCTATATTTTGAATTGGTGGATTGCGCGCCGCAAATGTTTAAAAAACGTCAGGGGGTAATTTAATGGTAAAATATTTAGACAATAATTCTGGGTTTAATATGTGGAACGCGAACCGCGCAGTAAATACAAATGCCAAACCAAAATCGCGTATTGGAACTTTCCTGTGGTGGGGAATTTTATTTATTGGAACATGGTGGTTATTCAGTATGTGGAACGCGCCGAAAAATGTTCCTGTACCAACAGATACAGAAAACGCGATTATTGCGACCGATGTTTCAAATGTTCCGGCACACGAAGTGTCTTCGGATAAAATTACGGCAAATGTCCAAGGTTTGCGCGTGTCAAGCGTTGCACTAACCGATTTTGCTGCGGATGCGACCGCCGATTCAGACCATGTTACATTATTAGGCAATGACGGCGATTATATCGAGGTTGGTATGATTGCAACGGGTACAACCGCACCCGATGCGAAAACTGTGTGGCAACAGAACGAAGACAAAATGCGCTGGCGCAATTCTGATGGGGTTATTTTTACGCGTTCTGTTACGGCCGATGGTTATTTGATAACGGTAACCGATACAATAGAAAATAAAACAAAGCACGATGTTTCATTTGCTCCGTATGCGCGAATTGTACGTTCTGAAAAAACAAATTCTGCAGGTGTTGCGACTGGGGCAATCACGAACAGCAATTCTAAAATCAAGTATGTTGATTGGAATAAATTGACCAAGAAATCGTATGCGTATACCACAACAAACGGTTTTATTGGGTTTGCAGACCAATATTGGGAAACAATTGCCAATGTCGCTTCGCCCGATCAAACAATGCGTGCGAAATCTATTGCCAATAAATATATGACGGATACATCTGCGGCGGCGGTTCGTGTCGCGCCAAATGATACCGGCGTATTTACGACGACAATCTTTGCAGGACCGCGTGATCAAACCATATTGGATGAGGCGGCGACAACAATCGGCGGAATTGACGATACCATAGATTATGGTTGGTTTTGGTTCTTGGCGCGTCCAATGCTGTGGGTTCTGAACGCATTAAATTCTTTGGTAATGAATTATGGTATCGCGATTATATTAATGACGATATTATTGCGCTTACTGATGTGGCCATTGACCCGCAAATCGTATACTTCGTCAATTGCGATGCAGCGTATGCAACCGGAATTACAACGCATACAAAAATTGTATGGGAACGACAAAGCGCGCCTTCAGATGGAAATGATGAATTTATATCGCACACACAAGACATCGCCGATGTCGGGTTGTTTGCCGATGTTGATTCAGATTCCGATTTTCTTTGCGTTATACAAGGCCTTGTTAGTTTCTGTTCAAATGAGAAACGCACATTTTCTTTGGATACACGATTTGGCGGCAATGGACCCATATTTCATACTGCCAATATTGATGGGGGCAACCATGTGGCTTCAGCAGTATTTACAATCCGGAAATCAAAAGAAAGATGCGCCTAAAAATGATGCTGCCGCGGCAACGGCCCGTATGATGAAATGGTTACCGGTTATATTTGCGGTGATGTTTGCATGGATGCCAGCGGGGTTAGTTCTGTATTGGACTATTTCGAACGTATTTGGAATATTCCAAACTTATATAATCAAAAAACAATTAAATAACAAATAAAGAATTCCCCACAAAAAGTGGGGATTTTTTAATTGCATAATTTCTTATACAGCGCATCGGGGGTTTGAACAAATGGCGCATACATACCAATTGCGCGCTTTGCCATATCAACGCATGTCCATGCGGCACGTGGATTAAAATTTTGTTTAATATCACAGGGCAAATAAACAAAAAACCAACCATACGAACCAAGTATTCGTATATCGCGTGTGCGAATAAGCATTTCAGTTATATTTTTGTGTGATGAAAATTGGTACATAGTAAATCCATGTTTATTACGGACCAACACGGCGCAGTGTTTAAATTTCCTGCAAAATATATTAGGTAAAATTTTGCTGGATTTTGGTGCAAAAGCAATTATAACCATCGTATTCCCCTTTATTCAATCCATCCTTTTTTACGTGCGGCCGCATCTAATGTATTCATGGCCGTGTTCCAAATTGCGGCGGCATGATTTTCGTGCCATATATATTGGTGTGGTGCGCGCCGGCGATCTCCGAATTCCTTCATAACCGCTAATTGAGAATCTGTTAATTGACCGGCCAGATAAAGTTTTGTAATCAGTGTTTCAACATCTACCAATTCACATACGCGTCGTGTAGAAGCGCGTCCATTGTTTTGACCTATATCGTTTCGGACCGATTTAGAATACAAAAACCAAAACCATATTTGTTCAGCATTTTGAAATTTTTCGGGTGTATAATTTGTTTGTGTTTTTGTCATGATATTTTCTCCTTGGGTTTATATATAAAGTTCTAATTTTTTTTTATAAATATATGATTGACCAAAATAAATAATTACAACCGATAATTGAATTCAATCCCGGTTTTGCGATTCGTATAAGATTTTTTTCTTGTTCATTGCGAATCGCAAATATCACTTATTTTTGTAAAAAAATGGGCACAAAAATGCCCACCAATATTTCGGTCATAAAAATTGTGTATTTTATGTCATATTAAAATCCTTTTGGTTTAAAAAAAGCCGCCATAAAATGGCGGCCTTTATGTTTACCCCTCTCCTACAACTCTATTGGCGGGAAGCAATCGCCCCCGGCATCCGGACAACAATTGAATCCTTGTTCTCCCATATCTGTATATGTTTCACCCGGACAGCAACCATTGGCATCTGGTGCCATACCACCATCACATGACACAACCGAAGTATCATTTGCCGGTGTTTTTGCCGTGGCCGGTTTTTTAAATGGATTTTGTATAGAACCATCTTCATTATATTTCAATCCCAAAACCTGTTCATTATACGCCTTGGTGCCTGTTCCGCCGGTACTTGCGACACTATTCGAATTTTGTGAATCTTTCTGATTTTCAAATATCGCCTGTTGTTTCGCGTTATTTATTGCGTTGTATGTTCCAAATGAACGACAATAGAAATCAACAGTGGTAAAACTGTACCCTTCTTTATTCATGCGGTCTCTGGATGTTTGATCTGTTTTTGCATACCATGTTATGCCATCCGCCCCTTTTTCGCACCATTTTTCTTTTATATTTTGTGCCAACATAGAACGAACCTGGCCAACCAATTCTTCAAGGTTAGTCGTTACATATTGATCATAATCTATATCATCTTTCGTGCCACGTTGAAATCCTGTACTTGTATCGTCGGCATAGGGGCGTATCGCACATCTACGTCCGTCTTCATCACCACATGTTACAAACAAATCAACCGGTGAAAATACAGTAATGCGTGTGCCGGCGGCAATTGAAAAGGGCGGAGTTGTATTATCCATCAAATCAACCAATAACTTTGTTGCGACATTGTTCCACGCAGTAATAATTTCGTTTTTCGCCAATTCAGATGAACGCACAGTTCCGCTTTGAACAACGGTATTATTATCCAAATCAATTTGATTTACGAATGCATCAGATATTGGCGCAATCATATTTACCGCCGCCGGAACAATCGCGGTTAACATTGGCATAACAAACTGTTGCAGGTAATCTGTACTGCCGTGTCCCGGAACACCCTTGCGCCCTTGGGTATCAGCGGCAAAAGGCTGATCACCCGTATCAACAAAATTGAATTCTACACCATCGGGGCGAATAAATTGATACCATTTTATCTCCATACGACCAACCGCCTTGTATGGGCCGGGTAATTCACCCGTTACATATCCCAACATCAATGTTCCGGTTGGAATAATAACCGTACGACCATTATCAGAATAAACATTGCGGTCAACCGTTGCGCGCACGGGCAATCCGCTTTTTAACAGGTTCGCATCTGCCTGAATATCTGATACAATTGTTGCCGGAATCGGTTTATATTGGCGCAGAACAAAACTGCGGTCGCGTGGACGTGATGCCACAACCCCCGGAGCGTTTTTGTATCCGTCAAATTCCTTTTTTGTTTTTGCCGCTTTTAATTTGACACGATTATATCCGTTTTGTGCCGCGTTTTCTGAAGCATCATACGTTGGCAGTTCAGCAATTGTTTGTTGGTCCATTGGCGCGACCCATGGTTCAGCCCGCACCACCGTGCGACGTGTCGACCCACCGCTCAGCTGGGGCAGGCGGTCTTGGACAACAAAACGTATATGTTCCGAATCGGATCCTATTTTGCGTGATGGATTCCGTATATCCATAATATAACCTGTGTCGGCATTATAGATTCCGGTTGGTGTATCGCAATTTACATCGGAAAAAGGATGATACTTATACATACCACCTTCGGGTTTTATCCAACCACTTTGAATACCGGCAGTATTATATCCCGGGAACGCGAAGTCTGAACAATTATTTTTAAATGCCTTCATCGGGTTTATTGTCGGCAAGTTTACATCTGGTATATCAACCTCTGGTAAATCGTATTGTGGTTCCGTATCGAAATCAATTGGTGCGGCAATATTATCAAGATCGTTCTTAAAATCAGAACTGTCATGATCATATCCATAACCATAATTTTCATTTGTATCGGGTTCTTCGACATTTTGAGACTCTTGTTGAACGATACCGTGATTTGCTTTTTCGTGCGCACCGATAACCAAAGTAATCGCTTTTGGATTATCATACAGACCACCACTATCAAACGCAGTCCACGTAATGGCAACATTGGCATCACGCGTTGTAATAGGATGTTCTGGTCGGAATTTTATGTTAATCATACATGAAATATCTTTGTCGATGATGGTTTGGTCATTTTTACATGTTTCAATTGCGGTAATGCCAGCGGCATCATTTGTTCCGCCACCTTCGACACGAACAATAACATTTGTTACCTGAACACGTGTATTCGCTGTTACATAGAATTCTGTTTCGCGTACTTCGCCCACCAATGTATCAGACCAATCTACTGGTCCATCAGGAGTTATGATCAGTTCAGGTGCGGGTGATAAAGAATCAGGAGCAATTGTAACGCGTTGTGCTTTGCGTCCGCCAACCAACAGCATCAACAATACGACAACAATAACAATTGCCGCGACCAACAATATCCATTGGACATACTTTGGTGCTGTTTTACGAAATTCTGAAAATTGTTCGCCGATTTTACTCATTATACATCACCGTATTTTGTGGAACTATTGAATCCGAACCACTTGGCAACTGGCCCCGCTGAATTTCAACAATTGGTCACACAGTTTTTGTGCTGTATCAATATCTGGCATTGGACCAATGCGCAGACGATACAAACGTGCCGCCGAAGATGTTGATCCTAATTCACCAACGCCTTGTTCATCAACCGCATAGAACACACTATCTTTATATTTGGTTAATAAACCTTGACCATCGTTGCCACTAAAGCGCGCCATCAAATCCGCCCAATAATCGTCCAATGCCTTGACACTGGTATCAGACTTTAATTCAACGGCGACACCACCTTGATTTGTTGTAATAAGTGGTATATTTGATTGTGGCAAATATGACCCGGCCGTATTGCGTGCGGTTGGCATCATATTAATACCACTTGTTCCACCACCGCTTTGGGTGCCATACATATTCATCATTACTGCACCTGATGTTGCCGCCGGTGTCATCATAGATGCCGGGGTTGCCATCGGCATAGTATTGTTTATGTATGTAGGTGTGGTCGTGTAATTGCCATAACTGTTTTGGATGGCAACCTGGTCCGCGGTATAAAGAACATTATTCAATGATTGTCCCGAAAGCATACTTTGTGCGACATTTGCCTCGGCCAAAGCCATAACACTGGCGGTATCAGCAATCAAGAACGGTTTAGAACGTTTTTTGATACAAACGATTCTTTGGCCACTGCGCAGAACCATATCGCCAACTGCTTCGACAATCAGTAAACGACCGTCTTCGCCGTCTGTGCGGAAACCGACTGGCGATTCGCCACCTTCGACCAACAGCGATACAACCGGACGTTGCGTCATAGAAATAACCTTGTCGCCGAAATCGATATATGTGAATACACGGTCGCGCCATACGCGTTCAGGCGCAATTACATAATCATCTGGGTTTGGAACGAAAATATCCAAATCAAAGCGAAATTCAGACGGATCAATTTTCATGGTTTTAATCCAATCATAATCTTCGCCGTCAACACCAATAGTATTGCTTTTCGTTGCGGTGTTTTTGAATATAGAACTCATAGAACCGGTGGCTGTGGCATCGGCAATGCCCATAGATGCCGGCAAACGTGCGCCCCCGTCCAAAACGACATCAACCTGGGAATAAGTAATTTCTGATGCCCCAATTGGTTCGCTGCGCAGATAGAAAGTGTAAACATTTCCCGATTTTCCCGTTACAATAAGGTTTGTATCCGACCCCATATTATCTGTCTCGGGTGTAATATACATCGTGCGGCCACCTTGGGATGCATCGATAACAAACAAACCTTTGTTACCGACAACCGCATCTTCTATCTGTTCGCCCATTGGCAGGTTCACCATGGTTGCCATACCGTTACGTAACTTAATAGGTAACACGGTCCCGGCATCCCAAGACAATTGGGCATATCCGGGTTTAATACTGCCCGATGCCATGTTGGCATTTGGGTTGTCCCATGCGCTTTGGATACCATATTGTGTGGCACGGGCATCATACGCAAAAAGCGCGCACACCGCACCCAACAAACACACCTTGATATTAAATGATTTCAATAATGTCATTGCTTCCTATCCTTTCAAATTTTTTATTACCTATATACTGTATCCAACGGGTCTCCAGTATCGCCTTGGACAGCATAACGTGAAACCTTGACCCCCAGTGGGTTGTTCAAACGTTCGTTCCATTTTATTTGCGCATCACTGGTCATAGTTAATCCAACCTGGATTGTATAATCTTTTTTATTTGTCTGTCCATTATTATCTTTACAGAAATATTCGAAACGCACAGTGTATAAATTATTTTGTAATTGTAATGGCCGACCAATAAAATTCACATTACATGTAAATTCAAAATCAGGATAATCTTGAATTATTGCGTTATACAGTCCTGTTTTCTGAAATGCTTTATATACATCTGGGGTGGACCATGCGGCGACCAATCCACCGGCACTGCCCCACTTTTGGCGCATAACAGAAACATTTTCAATTTCATTGCGCACGCGTATATATTCCATAACAAACGCCTGCTTATATGCCTCAAGATTTTTGTCGTTTGGTGGCAATTCGTCAATTTGAATAATCGATGCCCCTTCGGGTTTCGTTGTGATAAAGAACACCTCAGGCCGGGTCAATGGAAACATATTTTGCAATGACATAAACATTACAAACAGCACCACCACGCATCCTGCGAACACAAATAACAGCAATCTTGATAATAAAACCGGCGGTTCTATGCGGTTTTGCACGGCACAACTCTCCCTTTACTTAAAACGATTGTAGAAAAAAATTTACACCCAATGCAAGTGTTTTTTTGCGTTATTTTTCATATTTTTTATGGCATATTTTTTATCGTCATCCCGTGCTTGACACGGGATCTATTTGATTCACGGCGAAACTGAAAAGATCCCGGCATTCGCCGGGATGACGACTGTATTAATCCGGTAAATTCCACAAGACACAGTTTGCATCGGTGTGTGTCGCATCGGCCACGGTTGTTCCATCCAACCACCCCGCACAGGTCTTTTTCGCCTGTTTGGTTTCAACGACACCGGCGGTCACCAATTTGTCTGTGTCGGTCGTTGAATTGTATGTAGTCGAACCGTCATAAATCGCACGCGAAGCGCTTGGCATACCATCATTACCGCGCATAACAATCGTTCCGCTATCACCATACATATTATCAAGTTCCCACCAAATACTGTTTGTTATATCACTAAACGCCTCAGCATCAATCAAATCGGTTCCGTGTCCTTCGGACGCTTCCATTCTATAGAAATTACCCGGATTATTATTCAAAGGTATCCATTCTACATCATTATCTATATCTAGAATTCCTCTTTCGCCGATTGTACCGGCTGTTGATGTATATGTGACAACCGTTGCACCGGGTGTTGATGCGTTTGTGCCGGTCACCGGGATAGTATTCTGTTTCCCCGCCAATGCATCGTGCACGGCGTTTTCGGATGGGGCCTTGGTTGTCACACCGTCGGTTATAGAATCTTCCACATAATTACCCGCGGATACCGTGCCCAATTCCAAATTTCCCGACGAATTTACAACCAATGTTTTACCAACATTTGCGTTGTTTGTGCCGACACCCTGGGCAATATCTACTTTCAGGTTATCGCGGTCATCAACATATTTTTTTGATGTAACAATTGTGTCAGCATACGCGTTTGCAACCAAAACCGATACAATTGCGGTAAATAATAATGCGTGTTTCATAATTTTCCTCTCTTTCGTTTGGTATAAAAAAACCGTCAATGGAAATTGACGGTCGGGGTGTTGAGAAATCATGTACATCAACGATTCCAATGGCCTTTAGATATACGCCAAAGGCACCCCGACATCGCGGGGAATATTGCGGTGCAAAAACACGGAAAATCTGAACGATTACGATGCCTTGCACCGGATGTACATGGGCCTCTCACAGCCCCGAACCGGGCTTCCACCTGGTTCGCCCATATTCTATCAAAAATTTGTCATTTGGGTCAAGGGGAAAAAAACACTTGCGCGATATTTACAAAATATTTATAATATTTGCGCTTGATTTTCCGATAAACTGTGCTAATCTTTACCGGAATATTGGGTGTGCGTTCGAACCAAATGCGCAGAAATGCGCGGGTTTGTCGTGGATACAGGGGCATGGTTCAATGGTAGAACATCGGTCTCCAAAACCGCAGATGAGGGTTCGATTCCTTCTGCCCCTGCCATAGAATATGGGGTGGGTGCACACCAAATGTTAAAAAATAAAGAAAAATGGTGCGTAAATGAAAAAAATAATGGATTTTATACGTGGTGTCCGGTCGGAATGGTTCAAAATTGTTTGGCCAACCCGTTCCGAAGTGGTACGTGCAACCATTATGATTCTGGTGTTTTCCGGGCTTGCCGCATTGTTCTTCTTTGTCGTGGACAGCATTTTAAACGCACTGGTCGGGTGGATTTTCTAAATACATAAATTTGCCAAAGGGAATGATAATGGAAGATAAAATGCAATGGTTTGTTGTAAATGTTCATACAGGGTGCGAAGACAAGGTCGCACGTAACCTGCGCGAACAGATTGATAAACGTCGCCTTAATGCGTACTTTGGCGAAATTTTGGTGCCAACACGTGAGGTTACCGAAATCAAGGCCGGCAAACGTGTTAAAACAGAAAAGAAATTCTTTCCTGGATACATTGTTGTTCAAATGATTATGAATAACGAAACATTTTCGTTGGTAAAATTAATGCCCCAGGTTGTAATGTTCCTGGGCGCGCGCCAAAAACCGGTCGCTGTTACCGAAGAAGAAGCGCGCCGCCTGTTAAAGCAGGTAGAAGAGGGCAACACTGTGCCGGACGATATGGTATATGAAGTCGGCCAAGAAGTTCATGTTATCGATGGACCATTTGCGAACTTTAATGGTGTTGTGTCCGAAGTTGACAATGTAAAACAAAAAATGACCGTCACGATTTTGGTATTTGGTCGTGAAACCAGTGTTGCACTGGACTTTGAACAGGTCGAACGAGTTTAACCGGGTTTGCCCGGCGGGCGTGTGAGAGGCACGCAAAAAACAAACCGTGGAAGATGCGCCACATCGCACCACGAATCCAAAAACAAAAAGGATGAAAAATGGCAAAAAAAGAACTTAAGGGGATTGTGAAACTTGTCGTCCCCGCAAAACAGGCAAATCCTGCGCCTCCAATCGGACCGGCGTTAGGTGCGGCGGGTGTTAATATCGCCGAATTCTGCAAACAGTTTAATGATAAAACGTCTGATAAAGAACCGGGTATGCCAATTCCGTGCATTATTACCGTCTATACAGACCGCAGTTTCGAATTTATTATGAAATTGCCACCGGTTTCTTACTATATTAAAAAGGCGTTGAAATTGAAAATCGGTTCGCATAAACCGGGTCGTGACTTTGTTGGTACTATCACCAAGGCACAAATCCGGGAAATTGCGGAAAACAAATTGCCGGACTTGAATTGCTCTACCATTGAATCTGCGATGAATATCGTTGCGGGTCAATGCCGTTCAATGGGCGTAAAGGTGGAGGAATAAGCCATGAAAATTACAAAAAGACAAAAAACATGGGCGGATTTAGATACCGCAAAAACATATTCTTTTGCTGATGCAATCGAAGCGTTGCGTCCGTTTACTTCCAAGAAATTCGATGAAACATTGGAAATAGCGGTTCGTTTGTCTATTGACGTAACCAAGGCCGATCAAAATATTCGTGGAATGTTGTCTTTGCCAAACGGCACAGGCAAAAAGGTTCGCGTCGCCGTGTTTACAAATGATAAGGCCGAAGAAGCCAAAAAGGCCGGCGCGGATGTCATTGGTGGCGAAGATTTGATTGAGAAAGTTGCGGCCGGCAACATTGACTTTGACCGCGTTATCGCGACACCTGATATGATGCCGAAAATGTCCAAAGTGGCACGCGTTTTGGGACCGAAAGGTTTAATGCCGAATCCAAAATTGGGAACGGTTACAAACGATGTTGCGGCGGCGGTGGCAAATGCCAAGGCGGGTCAAATCGAATATCGCGCAGAAAAGAACGGTATTATTCATGCAGGCATTGGTAAAATGTCGTTCACAACCGAAAAATTGGTCGAAAATGCAAACGCATTGATTGAACAATTGAAAAAGGTTAAACCGGCATCAACCAAGGGTCAATATATCTTGGGCATTGCGGTCGCAACAACCCAAGGTCCGGGTCTGCATATCGATGCGAAATAATAAATGTGGTTTATGGCAAATGTCATAAACCACAAACAAGATTTCTGTCCGAGACTGATGGTGCAATTAAACGCTTAATTTCCATCATAGACAAAGAAAAATTCTTTGGGACAGGAAATGGTCCCATCCCGGGAAACCGGATGGAAAGTTTAACAAAAGTTGGTTTATATGATTTTCGTATGAACCAAGAAGTAAGGGTAAAAAGATGAAACGCGAAGAAAAGTCAAACTTGATTTCAGCGTTGCAGTCGTCCTTGAAAGATGCGAACGGCGTTTTTGTCGTTGAAAATCACGGTCTTACCGTAAAAGAAATGGAAGGTTTGCGCAATGAATTGCGTCCACTCGTTTCGGTTTTCAAAGTTGTCAAAAACCGTTTGATGAAATTGGCATTGCAAGATACCGATTTCGCCGCCGTGTCTGATTTGATGAAACGCCCGACCGCGGTTGCCGTTGCAACCGATGGATTGGCGGTAACCAAGGTTTTGGTTAAATTCGCCGAAGAACATCCAAACCTTACCATCGTTGGTGGTAAAATGGACGCGGGTGTTTTGGGTGTGGACGACATTGTGCAATTATCCAAGCTTCCGTCACTGTTGGAAATTCGTGGTACAATCGCGCGTATCTTGGTCGAACCTGGTTCGCGTCTTGCACGTGTTTCGGCAGAGTATGGAAAAAAGAATCAATAAACATCGGAATCGGTTTCCGATAAAAAGGAGTACAAAATGGCAGACATTCAAAAATTAGTTGAAGAATTGTCAAAATTGACCGTCTTGGAAGCAGTTGAATTGTCCAAGGCATTGGAAGAAACATGGGGCGTTAGCGCGGCCGCTGCGGTGGCTGTTGCTGCGGGCCCTGCGGCCGCTGCTGCCGAAGAAAAGAGCGAATTTGATGTCGTTCTGACCGATATCGGCGCAAACAAATTGGCGGTTATCAAGGCTGTCAAAGATATCACAGGTTTGGGATTGGGTGAAGCCAAAGCTTTGGTTGAATCTGCACCAAAGACCGTGAAAGAAGCCGTTGCAAAAGATGAAGCTGAAAAAATGAAAGCAACCATCGAAGCAGCTGGTGCAAAAGTGGAATTGAAATAATTATTCCAACCCGAACCGGTATGGTTCAAAAAATGTGTCACGATTTCGTGACGCGTCCATGCCCGCCCAATGAGGTAATTCATTAGGGCGGGCAACGGGCGTAAAAAAGTATACGCAATAGTTTCGTTTGCAAAACGCATAAAAAAAAGGATTAAAACCCATGGCAGTCATCCAGAAACTTAGAAAATCTTTTGGTAAAAGTTTTTTGCAAACTCCGCTTCCTGATTTAATAGAAATTCAATACAATTCCTACAGGGACTTCCTGCAGGCAGATGTCGCCCCACAAAATCGTAAAAATATGGGGTTGCAAAGTGTATTTGCTTCTATGTTCCCAATCAAGGATTATGCGGGGGCCGCCGAATTGGAATTCGTGGAATACAATTTGGAAAAACCGGCATATAACGTGAAAGAATGTCTTGCACGTAAAATGACATATTCCAGCAAATTAAAATTAAAACTGAGATTGATTTTATGGGATATCGCCGAAGACGGTAAAAAGTCTTTGCGTGATATCAAAGAGCAAGAAATCTTTATGGGCGAAGTGCCACTTATGACCGAACGGGGCAGTTTCATCGCATCTGGTGTTGAACGTGTCATCGTTTCACAGATGCACAGAACCCAAGGTGTTGTGTTCGCAACAACCAAAGAAGCAAAAATTGCTGGTAATCCTATTACGTATACTGCACGTATTATTCCGGATCATGGTTCTTGGATTGATTTTGAAGAATCCAAAGGTATCATCTATGTTCGTATCGATCGTCGTCGTAAAGTTCCGGCGACTGTGTTGTTGCGTTGTTTGCCTTGTGCCGAAGACGAAAAGAAATGGACATCTGAACCGCGTAACACAAAAATCCGCGGAATGTCAGATTCGGAAATCTTGTCCGTCTTTTATAAACGTATACCGTTAAAAACAAACGGCAAGATGTGGGTTGGACAGACATCTGTGTTCGAGGGTCTGGATAAATATCGTTTGAATTATGATTTAATCAACCCAAAAGATAAAAAAGAATTGGCAAACAAAGGCGACCGTTTGAACGCAAAACGTTTGGGCAAGATTGTCGCTGCATCCAAAGAATTTGGTATTTTACCAGATGCATTGGTTGGGGAATATTTGTTCGACCCGATTATGTCTGGCACAGAAGTTATTTATCCTGCTGGTACGGAAATTACCGAAGAAGTTTTGGCCGATATCGAAAAATTGGGTGTCAAAGAAATATCTTTGATTTCAATTGATAACACAACAATTACCGCACATATGCGGAATACATTGGTTGCGGATAAAACAACAAATCGTGAAGAGGCGTTGATTGAAATCTATAACATCATCCGTCCGGGTGAACGTCCAACACTTGAAGCGGCAATCAACCTGTTCCTGCGTCAAGGTTTCGAAGCGGCATACTATGATTTGTCGCCGGTTGGTCGTTTCAAAATGAACAAACGTTTGAAAATAGATTCTGGTAAAAAACCAGAAGATGAACGCTTGCTTACCAAGAACGATTTCTTGGCAGTATTGAAAACTTTGACCAACATTATTGACCACAAAGATACAATCGATGATATTGATAATCTGTCAAATCGTCGTGTTCGTACGGTTGGTGAATTGTTGGAACAAAACTTCCGTACCGGTATGGTTCGTATTGAAAGATTGGTGCGCGAAGCATTGTCTTCACCGAACATCGCAACAATGCAACCCCAAGATGTTGTCAATGTAAATCCGTTGATGTCTTTGGTCGCAGAATTCTTGGGAACCAGTCAGTTGTCTCAATTTATGGATGCGTATAATCCGTTGTCTGAATTGGAACACAAACGTCGTATTTCTGCTTTGGGTCCTGGTGGTTTGAACCGTGAACGTGCCGGCATCGATGTCCGCGACGTTCATCCGACACACTATGGTCGTTTGTGTCCAATTAACACCCCCGAAGGTGCAAACATTGGTTTGATTAACCACCTTGCGTCATATGCACGTGTTAATCCATACGGATTTATTGAAACACCATACTATGTTGTCGAAAAAAGCAAGATTACAGACAAGATGGTCTATTTGACCGCGGACGAAGAATTGGGTCATAAAATTGCCCAGGGTAATACTCCAACAAATGACAAGGGTGTTTTAACCGAAGAATTGGTTACTGCCCGTGTCGATGGTGAATTTACCCGTGTTCCACGTGAAGAAATCGACCTTATTGACGTTGAACCGCGCCAGGTGGTGTCAATTTCCACTGGGTTGATTCCGTTCGTTGAAAACGACGACGCGAACCGTGCTTTGATGGGTTCAAACATGCAACGCCAGGCCGTTCCATTAATGCGTGTTCAAACGCCTTTGGTTGGAACCGGTATTGAACGCGAGGTCGCACGTGATTCCCGCACTGGTAAGGTTGCAAAGCACAGTGGTATTGTTGAATCCGCCGATGCAAAACGTATTGTGGTTAAATGTATGAACAGCCGCAATGTCGTTACCGGTGTTGATATTTATAACCTGGAGAAATATGAACGTTCCAACAATGATACAATTCTGCATCAAAAACCGTTGGTCAAGGCTGGCGACCGTATATCTGCGGGCGACATTATTGCCGATGGTTCTTCGATGAACTATGGTGAATTGGCATTGGGTCGCAACGTGTTGGTGGCGTTTGTGCCATGGCGTGGTTATAACTATGAAGATTCTATCGTTATATCCGAACGCATTTCCCGTGACGATGTTTACACATCTGTAAAGATTGTTGAAAAGGAAATCAAGGTTCGTGATACTCAATTAGGACCTGAAAGTTTGACACGCGATATTCCAAATGTTAGTGAAGAAGCACTAAAGAATTTGGACGAATCCGGTATCATCTATATTGGTGCGCGCGTGAAACAAGGCGATATTTTGGTCGGCCACGTTTCACCGAAATCTGAAACATTATTGACTCCCGAAGAAGCGTTATTGCGCAACATCTTTGGTGAAAAGGCATTGAATGTTAAAGATACATCATTGCGTGTTGGTCCAAACGAAGAAGGTACAGTTATCGGTGTGAATATCTTAACTCGTCATGGTGTTAAGAAAGATGAACGTACCCAGATGATTGAATTGGAAAAGATTGAACAAATCAACAAAGACCGTGATGAAGAAATCTTGATTATGGAAAAAGGTTTCGCAGATCAGATTTTCCAAATCGCCGAAGGTTATACAATCGAGTCTGGCACCGGCAGTTTGAAACCATTTATCGGTAAAAAACTGACAAGCGAAGTTTTCGAAGGTATTAAACCGGTCGATGTTAAAAAATTGGTTGTTAATAACAAAGAAGCCCAGGCCAAAATCGATGAATTGCGTGAACAGCATCTTATCAAACTGAAACAGTTAAATGAAAATGCTGACCGCGAAATCGAAAAGGCGACGGAAAGCAATTCTTTGAATGCCGGTGTATTGAAGGAAGTCAAGGTTTACATCGCGCACAAAATGAAATTGCAACCGGGTGATAAAATGGCGGGTCGTCATGGAAACAAAGGTATTGTATCACGTGTTGTTCCAATCGAAGATATGCCACATATGGAAGATGGAACCCCGGTTGATATCGTGCTGAATCCGTTGGGTGTGCCAAGTCGTATGAACTTTGGTCAGATTTTGGAAACCCACCTTGGTATGGCGGCACGTGCATTGGGTGAACAAATCGGTGCTGTTTTGGACGAGGTGAAACAAAAACGCGCAGTTACCGATGATTTGCGTGCGATTATGGGCAAAATCTATGGTAAAGACATGGCTGAAAAATTGGCCAAGATGACCGATACCGAGGTTCGCGCTCATGCGGCATTATTGCGTGATGGTGTTCCAATGGCAACCCCGACATTTGACGGTGCAACACCCGAAGATGTTCGCAAGATGCTGAAATTGGCAAAGTTGCCGGAAACCGGTCAATTTACACTGTACGATGGTGTAACGGGTGAAAAGTTTGCTCGTCCGGTAACGGTTGGTGTTATGTATATGTTAAAGTTGCACCACTTTGTCGATGAAAAGATTCACGCACGTTCCACTGCAAGTTACTCGTTGGTTACTCAACAGCCATTGTCAGGTAAGGCGCATATGGGTGGTCAACGTTTGGGTGAAATGGAGGTTTGGGCGTTAGAGGCACATGGTGCTGCACACTTACTCCGTGAAATGTTAACGGTGAAATCCGACGATATCGCCGGCCGAAACAAGATGTATGAATCCATCATTTCGGGCAGTGATGATATCCAAACCGGAACACCAGAAGCGTTTAACGTGTTCGTTCGCGAATTGCGTGGATTGGGGTTGGCGATGACGCCGAAAAAGATTGATTAGTAGATAGTGTGAGTGGTTAGTGGTTAGTGAGATTTTCCTGGCCACAACCACCACCCAACACTAACGACCAACTGTGGATGGGACAAGTGGCGAAAGTAAAAAAATTTATCACTAACCACTAACACTAACCACTAACACTAGGTAAGGAGCTTAGAAAAATGGCAAATATGTTGCAAAAGATATTTGGACAAATCGAAACCAGGGAACAATTTGATGCTTTGCGTGTAACCATCGCATCACCCGAAGAAATTCTTTCTTGGTCCCATGGCGAGGTTACCAAGCCAGAAACCATTAACTATCATTCTTTGAAGCCAGAAACAGACGGTTTGTTCTGTCAGAAAATTTTTGGACCGGTCAAAGATTATGAATGCGCATGCGGAAAATACAAAAGAATCAAATTCCGCGGTGTTATTTGCGAACGTTGCGGGGTCGAAGTTGGTTCGTCTTCGGTTCGTCGTGAACGTATGGGACACATTAAATTGGCAATGCCGGTTGCCCACACATGGTTCTTGCGCGAAGGCAAAATTGCAACTTTGTTGAACAACCTTTCGCAAAAAAAGTTGGACCAGGTTATTTCATACGATGCCTATATCGTTATTGAACCGGGATTAACAAATTTGAAACAATACGATGTTATCAGTGAAGATGAATATCGTGCCGCAGTTGAAGAATTCGGTCCCGAAGCGTTCCGTGTTGGTATCGGTGCTGAAGGTGTTCGCAGTATTATCGCAAACCTTGATATGGGCGATGAAAGAACACGTTTGCGTGCGGAATTGGCCGAAACAAAATCCGAAGCAAAACGCAAGGCAATTATTAAACAATTAAAATTGGTCGAAGCATTTTTGGATTCTAAAACAGAACCTGCATGGATGTTACCGGATATTATCCCGGTTATTCCGCCAGATATGCGTCCGTTGGTAACATTGGATGCGGGTCATGTTGCGGCATCTGATTTGAACGATTTGTATCGCCGTGTTATTATCCGCAACAATCGTTTGAAACGTTTCATGGAAATGCACGCACCGGAAATCATCATCCGTAATGAAAAACGTATGTTACAAGAAGCGGTTGATTCTTTGTTCGATAACGAACACAAGGCACGTCCAATGGTTTCTCAAAACCGCAGACCGCTTAAATCTCTGTCTGGTTCATTGCGTGGTAAATCTGGTCGTTTCCGTATGAATTTGTTGGGTAAACGTGTGGATTATTCGGGACGCAGTGTTATTGTGTCTGGTCCGTCCTTGAAGATGCACCAGGTTGGTTTGCCGAAAGCAATGGCATTGGAATTATTTAAGCCATTTGTATTTGCGCGTCTGATGGCGGGCGATTATGCCAACACATTAAAGACTGCACGTAAAATGGTTGAAAACGGTGAAGATATTGTTTGGGAAATCTTGGAAAAGGTTATTCACGAACATCCGGTCTTGTTAAACCGTGCGCCATCTTTGCACAGATTGTCATTATTGGCATTTGAACCGGTCTTGATTGAAGGCAAGGCAATTCGTTTGCACCCGTTGGTATGCAAGGGCTTTAATGCTGACTTTGACGGGGACCAGATGGCTGTACACGTTCCGATTTCATTAGAGGCTCAATTGGAAGCGCGTACATTAATGTTATCAACAAATAACATTTTGTCGCCGGCAAATGGTGAACCTATGACGGTACCATCACAAGACATGGTTTTGGGTATTTACTATATTTCGTTGATAAACGGTGAACATACAGAAAAATCACCGCGTTTCAGTGGTATGGATGAAGTGGAATTGGCATTGGAAAACAAGACAATCACACTGCACACACCAATTGTGGCGCGTATTAACGGTAAAAATTACAAAACAACTGCGGGTCGTATGATTATTGGTCAATTGTTACCAAAATCTGAGAATATGCCATTTGATTTGGTGAACAAAGTTATGGGTCGTGGCGATTTGGAATCTTTGTTGTCTATCACTTATGAACGTTGTGGAGACAAAGCAATGATTCTGCTGGCCGATGCATTAAAGAACACTGGATTTGAACAGGCAGCACGCAGTGGTATTTCTATTGGATTTGATGACGTTGTTATTCCAGAAGAAAAACAAAAGATGATTGCCGATGCTGAAAAGGCTGCTGCAGATATTGAAAATCAATATCAAAACGGTTTGCTGTCATCTGGTGAACGCTATAACAAATTGATTGATATGTGGCAACGCACAACCGACAATTTGGGCAAGATGGCATATGCTGCGCTGGGTCGGTCCACCGGCGACAATTGGAATTCTATCTATATGATGGCTGATTCCAAGGCTCGTGGTTCCAAAAACCAGATTCAACAGTTGGCAGGTATGCGTGGTATGATGCAGAAGCCGGATGGTTCGATTATTGAAGTTCCAATTATTTCAAACTTTAAAGAAGGTTTGACAATGGCGGAATACTTTACATCAACCCACGGTGCGCGTAAAGGTTTGTCCGATACCGCGTTGAAAACTGCCCAGGCAGGTTACTTGACACGTCGTTTGGTTGACTTGGCATTGAACACGGTTATTACCGAACATGATTGTGGCACAAAAGAATTTATTACCGCAAAGCCGGTATATCAAGGCAGTACACTGTCGGTGCCATTGGGTGATGTTGTTTTGGGTCGTACTGCGGCACATGATATTGTTCACCCAATTACCAAAGAAGTTATCGTGCCGGCCGGCGAATTGGTTACCAAGGTTGCCGCACGCAAGATTAACGAATCTGGTCTGCCAAGCGTAGATGTTCGCAGTGTTCTGACATGTTGCAGCGACGGTTTGTGCGCAAAGTGCTATGGTATGGATTTGTCGCGTCAATCTTTGGTTCATGTCGGTGAAGCGGTCGGTGTTGTTGCCGGTCAATCCATTGGTGAACCCGGAACTCAGTTGACATTGCGTACCTTCCACATCGGTGGTATTGCGTCTGGTGGTGCCGAAAGCCACTATATGGAAGTCCCGGTTGCCGGTAAAATTAAACTGTCCGGTGTGAACACAATTAAGAATTCTGCTGGTCGTATTGTGGTTCTGTCGCGTAACGGCAAAATCGCGGTTGTGTCCGACAAAGGCGATGAATTGTTTAGTTGCGGTCTGCCGTATGCTTCTATGTTGATTGTTAATGATGGCGATACGGTTGAAAAGGGTGCCAAGGTCGCAGAATGGGATCCATATTCCAACACAATCATCGCAGAAAAAGATGGTATCGTTCAATTCAATGATTTGGTTGAAAATATTTCTTTCCAAGAAGAAGTTGATGCAACGACTGGTATCGCTTCGCGTAAGGTTATAAATTGGAAAACTAATACCAAGAAAGCGATGCAACCGGCAATTCGTTTGGTGAACGAGAAAGGCGATGTTTTGTCTTTGGGCGGTAAAAAAATCGCTGAATACTTGTTGCCGATACATTCCGTGTTGAATGTCGCAAACGGCGCAACCGTTGCGGCGGGTGATGTTTTGGCACGCATCCCGGTCCAGGCAAAACGTACAGGCGATATTACAGGTGGTTTGCCACGCGTTGAAGAATTGTTAGAGGTTCGTCGTCCGGCAAATCCGGCATTGTTGGCGGAAATTGATGGAACGGTTGAATTGGAAGATGCAAAATCTAAAATCATCGTTCGCATTGAACCTGATGATGGCACCGCGCCGGTTGAATATGCGGTTCCAAAGGGAACAAACCTGTTGGTACGCAGCGGCGATGTCGTGAAAAAGGCCGATAAATTGGTCGATGGTGATCCGGTTCCACAAGATATCTTGCGCATATTGGGTCAAAAGGCATTGGCGACATTTATGGTCGAACAGATTCAACAAGTTTATCGTCTTCAGGGCGTGTCCATCAACGACAAGCACATTGAAATTTTGATACGTGAAATGACGCGTCGTGTTGAAATCACAGATCCAGGTGATACAGGATTCTTGACAGGCCATGTCGTTGACCGTGTTGATTTCGAAGAAGAAAATGCGCGCGTTGTGCATGATGGTGGCCGTCCTGCGGTCGCATCCCAGGTGTTGGTTGGATTGACACGTGCTTCACTTACCACACGTTCGTTCATTTCTAACGCATCGTTCCAACAAACAACCAAGGTTTTGGTTGATGCGGCAATCAATGGTTCAACCGATAAATTGGTCGGTATAAATGAAAACTTGATTGTTGGTCGTTTGATACCAATTGGTACTGGTGCGTATGTCCGTCGTGTTCGCGAAATTGCCAAGGCCGAAGAAAAGGCAGAAAAATTGGCACGCGAAGGTGGGCAAAATCAACAATTGTTGGATTTGTAAGGATCTAGTGGTTAGTGTCAACCCACTAACCACTATTACTAACCACTAACACTTTGGTTAAAGTTTTTCTTGCAAAAATCCAAGATTATAATAAAATAAACGGAAGAAAATAAAAAAGGATATAGAAATGGCAGTTCCAAGAAGTAAGACAAGCAAGGCACGCAGTGCGCAACGCCGTTCACACGATGGGTTGGCGGTTATGCCATGTGGTGTGTGCAAAAAATGTGGCGAAAAGAAACGTCCGCATCACGTATGCCCGGCATGTGGTGCCAAATAATAACTAACACAATATACCCGCAGATATGGCGCGGTCGCGCCTGTCTGCGTTTTTAATACCGAATATGCAAGAAACCGAAAAAAAAATTATCGCAATTGATGCAATGGGTGGGGACAAAGGCCCCGCCGCGGTTTTGGGCGGCATAAATCAGTTTTTATACCAACACCCAGAATCCAATATTCATTTTCACATATTCGGGGACGAGGCACGCCTGCGCAAACTATTGGCGCGTTATTCGCGTGTTGCGCGTAATTCTACAATTATACATGCGCCCGATGTAATTCGTGGCACAGATAAAATTCGCGATGTTATTCGTCATGCCCAAGACACATCTATGTATATGGCAATCAAAGATGTCCGCGAAGGTAATGCCGCCGCGATTGTCAGTGCGGGAAATACTGGGGTTTTGATGTCGCTTTCTAAACTGGCATTGAAAACAGTTGATGGTATTTCGCGTCCGGCGATAACAACTATGTTGCCGGCCGGTGCGGGTGATTCCCGCGTGGTTGTTTTGGATTTAGGTGCAAATGTTAAATGCGATGCGGGCGACTTGTTCGACTTTGCAATACTTGGTGGTGTATATGCCGAGGTTATAGGTCATATGTCGCGCCCAAAACTTGGGGTTTTAAACATTGGTGAAGAATCCACCAAGGGTAACGAAACATTACAACAAATAAACAACCTGTTGTTAATGCATCGCGAAGAATTACCATATGAATATATCGGATTTGTTGAACCCACAGACATCAGTGCCGGCCGGGTCCAGGTTGTCGTTACGGATGGTTTTACGGGCAACATAGTTTTGAAAACTGTCGAAGGAACTGCGAAACTTATCAAACGTGTGATAAGTGAAAATATGAAAAAATCGTGGCTTGCGATTATTGGCGCGTTTTTCTTGGTTCATGTTTTCAAACGGTTAAAGCACAAGATTGACCCGCGTTCTTATGCCGG
>JAEEGL016194918.1_pt1 | contig 33537 bp, 30 predicted proteins | sample 9134231 | NCBI WGS metagenome assembly JAEEGL01 (sample SAMN16246548, study PRJNA631951) | gut metagenome | biome: gut microbiome; feature: rumen; material: fiber-attached | host: Bos | place: Iran: Karaj | collected 2018-10 | reverse complement strand
TTTTAGATTATAAAAAACAAAAACTTTCACGCTTTTTAGAGGGGGTAGCAACAATAAATTCAGATGAAGAAGAGTTAATTTACTATTTATCACTGCCGATTGAATTAGCACTGATGCGCCAAATCAGAAAAAAAGGGCGGCTGAAAACAAAAGAAGAATTTTCAAAACACGGGATTCTTGATTATAAAAAGATTGCGTTTTATACGGCGCAACTTGTAAAAAAACATTGTTTCAGTCAGGAAGAATTTGAAAAAATAAAAAACAAAGAGATAACGTCGAAATATGAAAAGCTGAAACGAAAAGCCAAAGCTTACCGTATTTTAGGCGAGACATATTGGAATCACATAAAATCAAAATGCTTGCGAAGAATAAAAAGACACAATAAGATTAACCAAAAAAGAGAACATTTGGTTCTTGAAAAAATACAGCCCTTGCCTCAAACGGATAAAGAAACGGAAATTATTAATGCAGCTTGTCTGCTTGATACTTATCAGATCAGAATGATATATGAATATGATATCTGGGAAGCCATCGGGAAGTTGAAAAAAGCCGATGAGACATTAAATATTCCGGATGAAATCAAATCCGATTCGAAGAAAATAAACGAGGCTAAAGAAACATTTAAGAAGATGCACCGTATTTATCAGAAACATAAGGACAATAAATTATTTCAAGAATTGTTCGAGAAAATTGAATTTATTGATACACGTGATGAAGTTTGGCAGCTAAAAGAGAAAAAGGCAAAAGAAATTGAAAGGCAAAATTTCCGATTCGGTTTATCAAACGAACGATAAAAAAACATCTTGACTCTTTAAAAAAAAGAAAGTATACAAACCTCGAATTAACTTTAGAAAGGTTCGATTTTATATAACACGCCAAGGCGTGCCGCCAGTCAGCGAGGGTTCGCACACTGGCGCGGAATTTTTATATAAAACGAGTCTTGAAAAAAAAGGAAATTGACTTTTGTTTGAAACATTGACCGATAAATTAGGTGCTGTTTTTTCCAAAATCACCTCCCGTGGCGTTCTCTCGGAAGCTGATATCGACAGTGCTATGCGCGAAATCAGAATAGCGCTTTTGGAAGCCGATGTTTCGCTTTCGGTTGTGAAAGATTTTATCGCCCATGTGAAAGCTGAGGCTTTGGGTGAAAAAGTTGTTCGCTCTGTCAAGCCGGGGCAAATGGTTGTTAAAATCGTTCACGACGAACTCGTCAAGCTTTTGGGCGACAAGCAAACGGAGCTTAATTTTAATGCGCCGGCGCCCGTCGTGTTTTTAATGGTCGGTTTGCAAGGCTCCGGTAAAACAACAACGACGGCCAAAATTGCAAACAAATTAAAGAAAAACAAAAAAGTTTTGCTTTGTTCGTTAGACGTTTATCGTCCGGCGGCGCAAGAACAATTAAAACAATTGGGCGATGGGATTGGTGTCGATTCGCTTGAGATTGTTAAAGGTCAACAACCGCTTGAAATTACAAAGCGCGCGCTTGAAAAAGCAAAGCTCGGCGGTTATGACGTTTTGATTTTGGATACGGCAGGGCGTCTTCAAATTGATGATGTTTTAATGAACGAGGTGAGTGATGTTAAAAAACTCTCTAACCCTGTTGAAACATTACTTGTTTGCGATGCTCTAATCGGACAGGAAGCTTGCAATGTGGCAAAAGCTTTTGATGAAAAGCTTGGGCTGACGGGGCTTGTTTTAACACGTGTTGACGGGTCTTCCCGTGCAGGTGCCGCGTTGTCAATGAAGATGGTAACCGGTGTGCCGATTAAATATTTGGGCACGGGCGAAAAAACAGACGAGCTTGAGCTGTTCCATGCCGATCGCATTGCAGGGCGCATTTTGGGCCAAGGCGATGTGGTGAGCCTTGTCGAAAAGGCAATGGAAAACATTGACCGCGAGCAGGCCGAGAAAGAAGCGCTTCAAATGATGAAAGGCAAATTCGACTTAAATGATTTACTTTCTCAGATGAGACAGATGAAAAAGCTCGGCTCAATGGGAAGCGTTCTTTCAATGTTGCCCGGAATTGCAAAATATAAGGCGCAGTTAGAACAAATCAACGGCGATGAAATCTTGAAAAAACAAGAGGCAATTATTCTTTCAATGACAAAATTGGAACGAGCCAACCCCGATGTAATTAAAGCAAGCCGCAAAAAGCGTATTGCTGCAGGTTCGGGGGTTGAAGTTTCAGAGGTCAACAAGCTCTTAAAATCATACGAGCAGATGGCTTCCATGGTCAAACAAATGGGCAAATTCGGCGGTCTCAAAGGTTTTGCTCAAATGATGAGACGCGGGCAAGCGGGTTTTCCGCTTTCTCCGATGAACAACAAACGGTTTTAAGACTTTGCCATAAGGCTTAAAACTTTTAACAATTTAACTTTTTAACGAAAGGAATTTATAAAATGGCAGTTCGTATCAGATTATCAAGAGGCGGTTCTAAAAAACGTCCGTTTTATCGTATTGTCGCCGCAGATCAGCGTGCACCTCGCGATGGCCGCTTTATTGAAAAGTTAGGCACATATAATCCGCTTCTTCCGAAAGATCATCAAGATCGTCTGAATGTTGATGTCGAGAAGGTTTCTGCTTGGCTCAAAAAGGGTGCTGTTCCGACGGAAAGATTGCAAAAATTGTTTGCGGGTTTGGGCTTGTGCGAAGCACCTGTTATTCATGAGCAACCCAAAAAATCTGCACCGCGTGCGAAAACTGTTGAACGCATGAAAGAAAAAGAAGAAAAAGCAAAGGCTGCTAAAGAAGCTGCCGCTGCCGCATCTTCCGAAGCTTCTGCTGAATAATTTTTGTAAAGTATTATTTTTAAGGACGAAAAATGTCGAAACTTGTTTGTTTGGGAAAAATTGTTGCAGCGCACGGCATCAGAGGGGAAGTTAAAGTTAAAAGCTTTACGGAAAATCCCAAAGATGTTTTAAGCTATGGCAACCTTTCAAACAAAGACGGGACGCGCATTTTTGAAACTCGTTTTGTCGGATTTTCAAAAGAGCTTTTACGTGTCAAAATCAAAGGCGTTGATACAAGAAACGACGCGGAAAACCTCAAAGGCACGGAGCTTTATATTGAACGATCCAAATTGCCGAATGTAAGCGAAGACACATTCTATCAGGCGGATTTGGTCGGTTTGAAAGCGGTTCGGCAAAAAACGTCAGAACAAATCGGAGAGGTTGTCGGCATATATAATTTTGGCGCCGGAGACATTTTGGAAGTTAAGTTTGATGGCTTAAAACGAACCGAGATGTTGCCGTTTAACAACACTTATGTGCCGGATGTTGACTTAAAAAAAGGTGTTGTGTTTTTAAGCGAAGACACAATGGCTTATCTTGAAGATGAGGGAAAAGATGAAGGTTAAGATTTTAACGCTTTATCCCGAAATGTTCCCGGGCTTTTTAGGCTTTTCCTTGACAGGTAAGGCACTTGGGCAGGGAAAATGGAGCTTAGAGACGGTCAATATCAGAGATTATGCAACCGACAAATATGGCTCGGTCGATGACACACCTTGCGGCGGCGGTGCCGGAATGGTGATGAGGGCGGATATTTTGGGTGCGGCAATTGATGCCAACTTCAATAGCGGCAAGTTGATTTATATGACCCCGAAAGGCAAACCCTTGACACAATCAAAGCTCCATGAGCTTTCAAAAGAAAAAGAGCTGACAATTATTTGCAACCGATTTGAAGGCATTGACGAACGCATCATAGAAGCGTATGAACCGGACGAAATAAGCATCGGTGATTATGTTTTAACGGGAGGCGAGCAAGCCGCAATGATTATGCTTGACGGTGTAATCAGACTTTTAGACGGCGTTTTGGGCAACGAGGAATCAGCCGCGGAAGAAAGCTTTGAAAACGGTCTTTTGGAATATCCGCAATATACGAGACCGATTGAATGGAAAGGCTTAAAAGTTCCGGACATTTTGCTTTCGGGGCATCATGAAAATGTTGCCAAATGGCGTAAAGACCAGTCCTTAAAAATAACGGAAAAAAAGCGCCCCGACCTTTTTAAAAAATATCTTGATTTAAAAAAGGTTTAGGGTTATAAGGTAACAAATTTTAACAAGAAAAGGTTAAACTGATGAATATTTTGAAAAATGTAGAAGAAGAGCAAATGAAAAAGCTCAGCGAAGGCAAAAACCTTCCGGATTTTAAAGCCGGCGATACCTTAAGAGTTCATACAAAGGTTAAAGAAGGCGACCGTGAACGTATTCAAATTTACGAAGGCGTTTGCATCGCTCGTAAAAATGACGGTTTGAACTCATCTTTCACCGTTCGCAAAATTTCGTTCGGTGAAGGTGTTGAGCGTGTGTTCCCGCTTTATTCTCCGAATGTTGCAAAAATCGAAGTGGCACGTATCGGTAAAATCCGCCGTGCGAAACTTTATTTCTTGCGTGCTTTGCGCGGTAAGTCTGCACGTATTGCCGACGATTTGACGGCAACATCAAAGGCAGCTGCCGAAAAAGCAAAAGCTGACAAAGAATAATTTGCTTTTAAGAAATCAAAACCGCTCTTTAGAAAGGGCGGTTTTTATTTATCAGACTGTGAAAAAAATAAAGTTGTGCAAACAAAAAAATATGATAACATGTATTTCGAACGACATATTAAGGACTTGAAATGAAATTTAAAAAAATACTTATCAATGTTTTGACAACGTTTATTCCTTCAAAAGCACAAAGAAAGCTTATCCGAAAAAAATTATTAACAGGGGAAGAAAACAATTGCTACAGTTATGATTTGCTTTTAGAAACGTCAAAACAAGTAAATTGCTGTTTAAATACGCAAAATATTACAAAGTGTCCTAAGGCTACGGGTATATTGCGCCTTATTCAACAGGCGAATTTGATGTTTTTAAAGATGGTAACGGACTTATGCGAAGAAAACAATTTAACATATTTTATCAATTACGGAACATTGTTGGGTGCCGTTCGTCACAAAGGGTTTATTCCTTGGGATGATGATATTGATGTGTGTTTGATGCGAGATGATTATGAAAAATTGGTTGAATTGTTGAAAAAAATACCAGATGTTGAATATACTTTAACGGATTGTTTGAGAATTAATTATAAAAATTTGCCGATTCATTTGGATATTTTGCCGATAGATTATTATTTCAAAGCGATAGAAACAGATGCCGAAAAAGAAGCATTTTTTAAAGATAAACAAGAGGCTGACAAAGAAGTTCAAAAAAACAAAAAAACAGATCGTCAAAAAGACCCGAAAGATTGGCGCTATGAGGCATATATTGCTTTAAGAGATGAATTTGTTTTGCACCGACAAAAACCTCAAAGGCGCGAAGGTGTTTCTTTGTTTCGAGGGATTGAAACATGGGGAAACCCCAAAAGTTATTACAAATGGGAATGGGTTTTCCCGCTAAAAAAATATGTTTTTGAAGAATATGAGTTTTTGGGACCGAACAGAGCAGATGTTTTACTGTTTGAAAATTATGGTGATTATATGCAGTGGCCGAATTATTTTCGTCTGCACGGAAACGAAAAAATGGATTTGGATACATTCATTCAACTAACCGAGATTGTTAAAAATGGAAAACTCTAAAAACATCGTTGTTTTATTGGCTGGCGGCTCGGGTAATCGTTTTGAACGCAAATTACCCAAACAATTTGTTAAGGTTTTGGGAAAAACAGTTTTGGAATATACGCTAGATAATATAGCAAGCATAGATGTAATTGATGAAATTTATTTGGTTTGCCATGCCGGTTATATTAGAAAAGTTTTGAGCTTGGTTGAAAAATATCCAAAAATCAAAAAAATTTTGCAGGGCGGTGAAACAAGAGGCGAGTCGATTAAAAAGGGGATTGATGCCATTTGCAATTCCGGCCTTAAAACAAAGGTTCTTATTCATGATGGCGTGAGACCGCTGGTTTCGCCTACCGTGATTGAAAAGATAGTTAAACTTCTTGATAAATATGAGGTAGTTCAAACGATTACAAAACCCGATACGGATATGGTAATTGAAAACAGATTTTGCCACAGAAAAAATATAAAATGTTGCTCAGGGCCGGAAGGCGGGCGTTTAGATGTGTTAAGAAAGGCTTATGAGATAAATCCGTGTAATTCCGTTTTGCAATCGTGTTCGTCAATAACTTCAAAAATAACCACTGTCGAAAGCAACCTTGAAAACCTTAAAATCACATATTCGGCCGATGTCTCTTTTTTAAAACAAGAATTAAAAAAGCGCATGTAAGAAAGTTTTGCACCATAATTTTTAAACTCATACATTTGGCGCATTGTTTAACAAAACCGATTGAATACTTGACATTAAATAACAACGGTATTAAAAGTACCAAAGTAGGCAAGGCGAATGCTTGGCTGTATTTAGAGAACAACTGAAAGGAATGTGAAATGGCACAGAAAAGCAAAACCCAAAATAAAAAAAGCATCATTTACCTTATTATTGCTGTTTTGGCAGCGATTTTGGGTGTTGTATTGCTATTAAAAGCAATGGATAATGTTGAGCAAGATATGGCTGCTGAGGTAGCGGAACTGCAAAATGAAAAAGTAACGGCACGTATTGATTTAAGCACGGCATTGGTTGATGCTGAAAATCCGCAATTTGAAGTTTATGTCAATACTTCAAAAACGCCTGAAAAACAAACAAGTTGGATGCCTCAATACGGCTATCAGGGATATGCGATTCAAAGAACTGATAATCGGATGGATATAAAAATAAAAGTCTTAAATGACGCTGAAATTTCGATGGTTCTTCGCGGTCCGGATAAACGTGATGAAAACAATAAAATAATCGAAAATTGGGTTGATTATACATCTGTATTGATCAACGGAAAAGAAATTTTGCCGAAAACAAAGGCAGTATGGCACAACAAAACGTATCGACATATGCTTGACGCTAAAGCCGGTGAAACAATAGAAATAAATGCTAAGTGGCAAAAGCATAGCGATATTGTGACAGAGTAAATATTGCGTTATCAAAGAAATTTAATAAAGAGAATATGCTTATGAAAAAAACTCTGATAGTGATTGCTTTTGGTTGCGGATTGATCTGCGGACTTTGGGCAAATAAAATGGTGAAACCCGTGAAAGCGGAAGTTGCCGGTATGGATTCGTATGACTTAAAATCTGATTATGATTTTAAGCGTGCGGTTCGATATATTGTTGAAGACTGCAAGGTCGACGGGACAAAAATCCGCTGCTAAAAAAAACAAAAAGAAAAAAAGCCACCCTTTGATGGGTGGTTTTTTCTTGACAAAATAAAAAAAATAGGATAGCCTTTCACCACTTTTATAAGTCTATGTCTATTTTTTTTATATTATCTTTATGGCTAAAAGACGAAAATACAAGAACAAACTCTCAAAATGGGAGAATTTGTTGCTCCGTGTCGGGATCGCTTCCGAATGGGTCAGACTCCAAGAAGGCCGCATCGTTTACAGAAGGCTGACAACAACGCACAATCCTCAGGACGATGAAATGCGCTTAGCTGTTTTTAAGGCAAACGCACAGCAGCTTCCGTCGTATGATTTCAAGTGTCTCAAAGAGTGGCTCAAACACGAGCTGTCTTATTGTCAGACGGACTCTTCGATCGGAATGCTGAACGCCCGCGAGGCAGAAAGAGAGCGCCGTTGGGCCCAGACGCTGACAGAACACATCAATGTTCTCGGTTAAGAAAGTGTAACCATTAAAACAATAGCATTATGGAAGAAGAACTGAAATTAAGCGTGCTCGAACAGAACAATCTGAAAAAAGGTCTGGCTTCATCGAGGGTTCGCCTCAAGGCCGGCCGGATCATCTGGGACGAGCTGGAAAAGAGACTCGGCGCCGGAACCGGTGACGAGAAAAAAGACGCTGACCACCTTTTCACTTTTAAGTTGGAGGTGGATGCGCGGCCGTTTTACGAGCAATTCGCCCTCATCGAGTGGCTCAGGGCTCAAATTGACAATTATCCCGAGCTGCTGGGCAGAGGCCGTAAAGAACTCAATCGCCAGATGGCAATCTACGCAGAACACTTAAAGGTTCTGCGCCCGAGCGAGTTCAAGTCGCAAACAGGCGCGGGAACGGCGGCAGATTCTGAAACCGAAAATGATGAAGGTCCCGACAATGTGTCTGCCATCGACGGCATCCATCTGTTCGATTAGGACGCCACATCTGAAAAGAAAACCATCCTTGAAAAAGGGTGGTTTTTCTTTTTTAACAAAATCATGCAAAATCAATAATATAAAAAGCGGTATTATAATACCAAAGATTAAAGTTTTGAAAAATAAAGAAATTTTGTTATTGACAACGACTTTTTTTTAAGTATATTAAAGCAGAATTTTTAAATTAACTTTTGAAAGAAAGAAAAATGACAACATATGCAACAAAACCCTCAGACATTGAGAGAAAATGGTATGTCGTTGATGCAGAAGGTGTTGTTTTGGGACGCTTGGCAGCAGAAGTTGCTAAAATTTTGCGCGGTAAACACAAACCTTATTTTGTTCCGAATTTGGACTGCGGCGACTATGTTATCGTTATCAATGCCGATAAAGTCAAATTGACAGGTAAAAAATTAACCGAGAAAAAATATTTCAAACATACCGGCTGGATCGGTGGTATTAAAGAAACAAATCCGGCTCGTCTTTTCACGGGCTTTCATCCGGAAGCCGTTGTTGAAAAAGCTGTCGAACGCATGATTTCACGCAATCCGATGGGCCGTCAGCAAATGACAAAGCTTAAGGTTTATGCCGGAGCGGAACATCCGCATGCGGCTCAAAACCCTGAAGTATTGGATATTGCGGCTCGTAACCCGAAGAATAAAAGGAGTGCATTATAATGGCTACGAAAAAAACAGAAACAACAACAAAAAAAGCTGCGACAACAGCAAAGAAGGCCACAACAACCGCTAAAAAAACAACTACAAAAAAAGTTGAAACAGTGGTAAAAAAAGCAAGCCCTGCAAAAAAGATTGATTCTTTGAAAGATTTGAAAGCTGCAACAAAAGAAGTAGCTAAAGAAACAACAAAAGAAGCAGCCGTTGAAACAAAAACAGTTCGCAAGGCTAAGAAAGATAAACAAGGCCGAGTTTATGCAACAGGTCGCAGAAAAGATGCCGTTGCACGTGTTTGGGTTATGCCGGGTCACGGTAAAGTAACAATCAACGACAAAACAATGGATGAATATTTTTCTCGTCCGGTTTTGAAGATGATTATCAACCAACCGTTTGAAGTTACAAATCGCGTAAACGAATTTGACGTCATCTGCACGGTTAACGGCGGTGGCTTGTCTGGTCAAGCCGGTGCTATCAAACACGGTATTTCACGTGCATTAAACGAATATGAGCCGGAACTTCACAGTGCTTTGAAACAAGCCGGTTTCTTAACACGTGATGACAGAACGGTTGAACGTAAGAAATACGGTAAGGCAAAAGCTCGTCGTTCTTACCAATTCTCAAAACGTTAATATCGTTTGGATTTTCAAAAAAAAGGTGCCGCAAGTCGGCGCCTTTTTTATTTCAAAATTTTTTGTTACAAAAATCTTGAAATTTGAAAGAAATGTCATTGTAACAGGAATTTGATTGAAGGATAAAACCATGAATATGAGAAATATTGTTTTTTGTGAAAATTCTAATTTTGCCGGTATCAAAAGTTTTCACAAGAACGAAATGAGTGGTTGTGTTTTATGAAATAATCTGGTACATTCTAAAGAACAAACGAAAGGACCAAGAAAATGAAGGTGTTATTTAAAACTGCTGCCATAGTTTTAGGATTTGCAATTATTTTTGGGCTTATTTATGTAAATCAATCTAAAGTAGAAAAGAAGAACAACGGAAAAAAGACCATTAAAATTGCTTTCTTGTACCCGTTAACAGGAAATGCCGCCTTTGTCGGTAAATCTGCACAAAAAGCCGTAGACTTTTTTTGGATAAAAAATGACAAAGACAAAATGAAATACAATTATGAAATAATATGGGAAGATTCCAAAGCGGAAGCATCTCAAGGTGTTTCCGGAGCACTAAGGCTAATGATTTATGATAAAGTTGATTTGATTATCAGCACATTTTCCAGTGTTTCCAGTGCTGTTTCTCCAATCACGGCAGAAAAAAAAGTAGCTCATTTATCTTTTGCGCAAGATAAAGCGATTTCTAAAGGCTTTTATAATTATCGTGTTGTAACATCAACGGAAAAGACGGGAGCAAAGACAGCGGAACTTTTGGATAAAAAAGGTTATCATAACATAGTCAGCATTGTATTAAACGCTGCCGGTACAGTATCTCTATACAGTGGTTTTGAAAACATAGCAAAACAAGATTCAAAATTCAACGTTGAAACATATTATATTAATCCGAATGAACGCGATTTTCGAATTTTAATTGAAAAGATTAAACATCAAAATCCGGAAGCAATTTTATTGGTAACACAGTCGCCGGATACAGATAATTTGTTACGCCAATTTAAGGAGCAGGAATTGGACATCCCCGTTTTGGCAATACAATCTTTCAACTTATTACAAGATAAAACACTTGCCGAAGGGAATTGGTATGTGGACGTTGCCCATGCATCAAATGATTTTTATAATGATTACAGTGCATATACAGGAGATAAGACGACAAATTGGGCAGAAAACGTTTATACCACATTGTGGGTCGCAATCCATAACTATGAAACCATTCCGACGCAAAATCGTCCGACGCCGGAAGATTTTATCAACAATTTGAAATCTTCTGATGGACTGGATTCTCCTTTAGGGAAGTTAACCTTTGATAAAGAAAATCAAAACATAGATAGTGAGGCAAATATTTTGCGTATTCTGGATGGAAAAGCCGTAAAACAGGAATAGTGAAAATAATTTTAAAACCTAAAAAAGGTGCTGCGGGTCAGCACCTTTTTTTGAGCTCATTTTTATTTAAAAAAATCTTGAAATTTGAAAAAAAAGCGCTATTGTGATGCGAATTTGATTAAAGGACAAAACAGATGAGTATGAGAAATATTGCGATTATCGCCCACGTTGACCACGGCAAAACAACGCTTGTCGACGGCCTTTTGAAACAAAGCGGAACCTTTCGGGATAACCAAAAGGTTGTCGATTGTGTTTTAGACAGCAACGATTTGGAGCGCGAACGCGGTATTACGATTTTATCAAAATGCACATCTGTCGAATGGCGCGGCAATCATATCAATATTGTTGACACGCCGGGCCACGCTGATTTCGGCGGCGAAGTAGAGCGAATTTTATCGATGGTTGACGGCGTAGTGCTTTTGGTTGATTCGTCGGAAGGTCCGATGCCTCAAACAAAGTTTGTTTTGGGGAAAGCCTTAAAAATCGGGCTAAAACCGATTGTTGTGATTAACAAAGCAGACAAACCCGATGCGCGTCCGGATGAGGTTTTAAACGAAATTTTTGATTTGTTTGTGAGCTTAAATGCCACAGATGAACAGCTTGATTTTCCGGTTTTGTATGCTTCGGGCAGAAACGGTTGGGCAGTCAAAGACTTAAAAGACGAAAAGAAAGATTTAACACCGCTTTTTGAACTCATTTTATCCTATGTCAGCGAACCGAAATGTGAAAAAGATAAACCTTTTTCAATGCTCGTAACAACGCTTGAAGGCGATAAGTTTTTAGGCCGTATTTTAACGGGTAAAATCTTTTCGGGGTCCTTAAAATTAAATGATGCCGTTAAAGTGATTAACGAACACGGTGAAGTTGAAAAAACGCGTATTTCCAAAATTTTAGCTTATAAAGGTTTGGAGCGTGTGGCGTTAAATGAGGCTCATGCCGGTGATATTGTGGCCGTTGCGGGCGTGGTGAAAGGAACGGTGGCAGACACGATTTGTGCTTATGAAGTTGAAACACCGATTAAAGCACAGCCGATTGATCCGCCGACCCTTGCGATGACGTTTTCGGTTAACGATTCGCCGCTTGCAGGCAGGGAAGGCGACAAAGTAACCTCACGTATGATTTGGGATCGCTTGGAAAAAGAAGCCGAAAGCAATATTGCACTTAAAATTTCAAAGACGGATCGGACAGATTCGTTTGAAGTTGCGGGCAGAGGCGAATTACAGCTTGGCGTTTTGATAGAAACGATGCGCCGTGAAGGCTTTGAGCTTTCAATTTCACGTCCGCGCGTTTTGTTCAAAAAAGATGAAAACGGTCAGCTTTTAGAGCCGGTTGAAGAAGTTGTGGTTGACGTTGATGAGGAGTTTTCGGGAACGGTTGTTGAAAAGATGGGGTTACGCCGTGCCGAAATGACGGATATGATTCCCTCACAGCTCGGTAACAAAGTTCGTTTGATTTTTCATGCCCCGTCTCGCGGTTTGATCGGTTATCACAGCGAATTTTTAACGGATACGCGCGGTACGGGTGTGATGAACCGTATTTTTTACGATTACGAACCGTATAAAGGTGAAATTGAAGGCAGACGGACAGGCGTTTTGATTTCATCCGAAAACGGAACGGCGGTGGCATACGCACTTTGGAAACTTCAAGACAGAGGGCCGATGTTTGTGGAGCACAATTCGCCGGTTTATGTCGGTATGATTATCGGTGAACACACAAAATCAAACGATATTGAAGTTAATCCGACCAAGACAAAACAGTTAACAAATATCAGAGCTGCCGGCAAGGATGAGGCGATTGATTTGATTCCGCCGCGTAAAATGAGCCTTGAACAAGCTTTGTCATATATTCAATCAGATGAGCTTTTGGAGGTAACGCCGAAGTCATTGCGTCTGCGTAAAAAGATTTTGGATCCGCTTGCACGCAAGCGTTCAAAACCTGAAGTAGAAGCTTAATTTTTTTGAAAATATGGGCAAAGGCAATAAAAAAAACTTGATTTTGAAAGAATATGTGTGTATCAATAATCAAAACTGCTTTGTCAAACATTTAGGGGTGTAGTTCAGTTGGTAGAACATCGGTCTCCAAAACCGAGTGTCGTGGGTTCAAATCCTGCCACCCCTGCCAGTTCAAAGCTTTAATGTTAATTTTTAATTTGAGGATAATAAGAGTGAAAGTCAGTCCGATACAGTTTTTCAGACAGGTTCGCCAAGAAGTTAAGAAAATTACTTGGCCGTCCAGAAAAGAAGTTACTCAAGTGACAACAATCGTGCTCATCATTGTAGCGCTTGCCGCTGTTTTCTTCTTTGCAGTTGATGTGGTTTTGGCATGGGCTGTCAAACTCATCTTAAGATTGGGAGTGTAAATCTATGGCCGCTCGTTGGTATGTCGTAAATGTTTATTCGGGTTCGGAAAAGAAGGTTGCCGAGTCGCTTAAAGAACAAGCCGTTATTAAAAAAATTGAAGATAAAATTTTGGAAGTTCTTGTGCCGACCGAAGAAGTTGTTGAAATCAAAAAAGGCGCAAAGGTCAGTGCCGAACGCAAGTTTTTTCCGGGCTATATCTTGGTTAAAATGGAAATGGATGATGATGTTTGGCATGTTGTTAAAAACACGCCGCGTGTCAGCGGTTTTTTAGGCAGCCGTAACAAACCTCAGCCGATCAGCGACAAAGAAGTTGAACGCATCTTAAAACAAATGGAAGAAGGCGTTGAACGTCCGCAAACAATAGCCTCCTTTGAAATCGGTGAAAACGTTCGTGTAACGGATGGTCCGTTCGCCTCATTTGTCGGTGTTGTCGAAGAAGTTGACAACGAAAAAGCGCGTTTGAAAGTTTCTGTTTCTATTTTCGGACGTTATACGCCGGTAGAGTTGGAATTTGCTCAGGTTGAAAAAGTAAAATAAAAACGTATAATGGCTATCTACTAGAAAGCTCTTTTACTTATGTACCTTTTTTGTACACTGCGTAAAAGAGCTTTCGTCGTATCTAGCACATTCTACGCTTTTATTGATTCAAAATGCAAGCGGTCGCACGGCGTATAAAAGGGATTTTTTTTAATCTTTTTCTTGTTTGAGTTCGTTTTCCAAATCAGAAAGTTTGAGTTTTAAGCTTTCTGACGGGTTTAATTCACGCGCCTGTTTGATTTGTTTTTTTGCCGTTTCGATGTTATCAATCATCACGCTGTATTTGGCTGAAGCATATAAGCTTTCGGCTTTTAAGCCTTTTTGGTGGTAAGCTTTGGCTAAAAGCTCCCAGGCATGGGAAGATTCGTTTTCAATTTGGAGCTTATTTAAAAGATTAATCACATCCTGCAAATAAGGAGCGTTGTTTTTAGCTTCAAGCGCACATTCGGCATATAGAAGAGTTGTTTCTCCGGAACTGGGCTTTAAGCTTAAAGATTTATGATAGGCTGCCAATGCCTCATCTGTTTTTCCGTTTTCAAACAAAAATTGACCTTTGAGCTGATAAAAATAAGGATTTTGAGGCTGTTTTGCAATCAGCTCGTCCATTAAACGATTGGCCTTGTCATATTTTTTTTGACGAAAGTCGACAATGGCGTGAGCATATTTTGCTTCGTCGCTTTTATCTTTAAGAGGATATTTTAAAAGAGTGCGCTCAACAGGAAGCAAAAAAGCAGACAATTTAGCCTGAATAAACTTGAAGTTTTCATCTAAGGGTGAAGTTGTTTTGCCGCCGTTATCTTTAACGGCTTTTTCAAAAAACGACATACGCTCCATACTCATCGGGTGCGTTCTGAAATAGGGGTTTTCTTCATATCCGGACAAACGATTGTTTTTTTGAATGGTTTTCATAAAATTTTTCAATCCGGCAGCGGATTGTCCGAGTGCTTTGAGATATTTAACGGCGCTTTCATCGGCATTGCGTTCTTCACTCATTTGATAAGCCATCATGGAATTAAGCAAAGATCCGTGCGAGCCGAGCGCAACAGCCATAGCGGCATCGCCTCTGCCGGAAGCAACGGCGGTAGCCCCGGCGGCAATAAGCGAAATGGCGGACAATGTTTGCAAATCTTGAATTTTAAGCTTCTGGCGCATAATGTGTCCGCCGGCGATATGCCCCGTTTCATGCGCTAAAATACCCGAAATTTCATTAACATTCGAAGCTTTTAACAAAGTGCCGGTATGCACAAACAGATGATTGCCGTCAGAAACAAAAGCATTCAAGGTCATATCATTTAAGAGGTGAATACGATGGGGATCGTATGAAACACCGGCCGTCTTAAAAATAGGCTCAACAATGTTGCAAATAAAAGTTTCCGTTTCATCATCGGTCAAAAGCGAAGGGGCTGCAAAAGTTTCAAAAGCAAAAAAGACTGAAAAGCAAAAAGCATACAGCCCTTTTTGTAAAAATTGAAAATTTAGCCGATTAATTTTCGCCACCATGCTGTTTTCTTCTGATCCTGATTTTGTTCAACATTAATGTCATCAGAGCTGTACAAGATAACGGGCGCTTCTTTCTTCGGCGCGTCTTTACGGCGTCTGTCAAAACGATTGCGTCTGCGGTTAAAACGTCTGCCGTTATATGAACGGTTGTTTTCAAACTCTGAAGCTTCGTCTTGCTCGTCAGAGGCGACTTCCTGCTCGCTTTCCTGTTCGTCAAAAGCATCGGCATAAGTCGTCGCCGGCATATTTTCCGAAGGTGTTTCCGTTGATTTTGTTTGACGCTGACGTTCAATTTTATAATCTGAAACGTTTTTAATCGAATTATCGGCAGCAATCACAACAGTCATATTGTAACGTTCTTCCAATTCCGCTAAATTTTTGCGCTTTTGATTGAGCAGATAAACCGCTGTTTCCGTCGGTACCGAAACCGTTAAGCTCGTAAATCTGTTTTTAATACCTTCTTCTTCAATGGCGCGTAAAATCAGAACGGCACCGGATTCGGTCGTGCGCATAACGCCTTGACCATGGCAATAAGGACAAGTTTCATAATTGCTTTCGATAAAAGAAGAATGCATACGTTGACGCGAAATTTCGAGTAACCCGAAACAACTCATACGTGCGATTTGAACGCGTGCCCGGTCTGTTTTAAGCGCTTCTTTCATACGTTTTTCAACGGCAATGTTGTTTTTAGGATCGTCCATATCAATGAAATCGACAACAACCAAACCGGCCAAATCGCGCATTTTAAGTTGGCGTGCAATTTCATCGGCAGCCTCTAAGTTTGTTTTTAAGGCTGTTTCTTCAATATCCATTTCTTTGGTGGCACGTCCGGAGTTAACGTCAATAGCGACCAAAGCTTCCGTCGGGTTAATAACCAAATAACCGCCCGATTCGAGCTGAACAATCGGATTGTGAAGCTTGTCAAGCTGAGCTTCAACCTGATAGCGCTGAAATACAGGTGTTTCATTCGGTTTGCGGCATTTTAATTTGCGCAGACTTTGCGGAGATAAAATTTTAACAAAATCACGCGCTGCTTTATAAGCCTCGTTGCCGTCAACAATAATTTCGGAAATATCCTTTGAACACATATCACGGAGCGCACGCTTAATCAAATCACCTTCTTCGTAAATAAGGGCAGGTGCTTTGTTTTGAAGTGCATTGGTGCGGATTAAATTCCATGTGCGGATGAGGTAATTGTAGTCTCTGACAATTTCTTCTTCTGTTTTGTCTTCGCCGGCTGTGCGGATGATAAGAGACATATCCATCGACAAAGGCAAAGTTTTAATAATGTCTTTTAAACGTTTGCGGTCAGCCGCATTGGTAATTTTGCGTGAAACACCCCCGCTTTTAATGCGATTCGGCATCAAAACGCCGTAACGTCCGGCAAGAGACAGATAAGTAGTGAAAGATGCCCCTTTGTTGCCGCGCTCTTCTTTAACCACTTGGACAAGCAAAATTTGCCCTTCTTTAATAACATCCTGAATGTTGGAATTGTGATAAAGCTTGCGTGCGCGAATAAGTTTGCGCTGAACTTCAAAGCTGTATTCAAATTCGGCATCCGTTGTGTTGTCCGAAATGTCGATGTCAATATCATCATCATTAGATTCCATAACAGATTTCATCTCGTCGGTTTCTTCGATCCGATCATCTTCATCAGGCGCATCTGCCGTCGAAACTTTAAAATCTGAGGTTTCCTGAGAAACGGAATCTGTTTTTTGTTCACTCGATTCGGTTTCAACATTTTCATGTTCTTTAGGGTCGTCTTGAACTTCAGCCGTTTCTTGAGGCTTTTCATCTGTTGTTTGCGAGTCCAAAACGGTGTCGCCTAAAATAACGGTATCGTCCGAAGCTTGCTGCTGAGGAGCTGTTTGAGTTTGAGCGGCAGCCGTTGCTTCTTCTTCGGCTTTAAGGCGTTCTTCTTCGGCTTTTCTTGCCTCATAAAGCGCTTTCTTTTCGGCGCGATAGCGTGCACGTTGCTCACGTCGTTCTTTAATATACTGTTTTTTGTTTTCAATGATAACGTCAACTTCTTTATCAATTGCAGCAAGCATTTCATCTGAAACATCGTAATAATCGGGATGTATTTCGCTGAAAGCTAAAAAGCCGTGTTTGTTTCCGCCGTAATCAATAAAAGCGGCCTGCAAAGAAGGTTCAATGCGAACAACCTTGGCCGTATAAATATTTCCTTTGATTTGTTTTCTTGAGGTTGATTCGAATTCAACATCTTCAACCTTGTTTCCGTCAACGATAACAACCCTTGTCTCTTCGGGCTGTGTATCATCAATTAACATTCTTTTTGCCATTATATTTTCCTAATATATAAAATTTCACCCGTTGCAAGAGCTTCGCGGAAAATAAACAACAATAAAGGGCAAATCCCCTATGTATTAAATAGTGTTTGCAACACTTCTATTTTCAAAAGCTTTTATAAAGGGCATATTACTTCTTCTTTTTGATTGAGCCGTTTATAAAAGCAACAAAACTCTCACTTTTGTCGGCAAACGCATCTTATGCAAATCTTCCGTGCGCAAAACAGCCGACTGCTCTTACAATATAGATTTTGTTTTAAAATTACAACAACAAAATTTTAAAATCTGCAATATTTTTTTAAGAGATTAGTAACATCTGGTCTGTAAAATGACGGGCATGAGAAAATTTTGCGACATATTAAAGAGAAAATTGATGCTTTTTGCTCTCGGGATTCTGGCGCTTTGCGCGTCGGGTCTTAATGAGGCAAATGCGGCTACCATTAAAAATATGCGAATCGGCCAACAGGTCAGCAGTGTCCGCATTGTTTTTGATGCCGATGAAAAGTTTGATTATCAGGTTTTTCTTCTTTCCGATCCGAAAAGATTGGTGGTAGACGCATTAGGTGCCAATATTAAGAAAAATTTACAAACGGGCAAAAACGGCATTGTTTCATCAACAAGAGTAGGAGATTTAAACAAAACGGATAAACGGGTTGTTTTCGATCTTCAAAAGCCGGTATTGATTAAGCAGGCTTTTATGCTTCCGCCTTCGCAAAATAATGCTTGGCGTTTTGTTGTTGATTTGGTTGTTGCTTCGGAAAGAGATTTTAAATCAAAAGTGGGCTTAAAATATGCGCTGACAAATAAAGGAAAATCTTCTGAGACAAAAGTTGCTTCAAGCTCGAAATCAACGAGCAGCTTATTTAAAAGCTCGGATAAAGCGGCTAAACCGAAATCAAGACAGAAAATTATCGTCTTAGATCCGGGGCATGGCGGTAAAGATCCGGGTGCAATCGGCGCGTATGGCAAAACCTATGAAAAGAATATCACGCTTGCCATGGGCAAAGAATTAAAAACGCTTTTGGAAAAGAAGGGATATAAAGTTTATTTAACGCGCAGCACCGATATTTTTATTCCGTTACGTCAACGTGTGAGAATTGCACAAAAGTATAAGGCGGATTTGTTTATGTCAATTCATGCGGATAGCGCGGTCAACAGAAATGCAAAAGGTCTGTCGGTATATACGCTTTCTGAAAAAGCATCGGACAAAGAGGCGGCCGCACTGGCAGAACGTGAAAACAAAGTGGATATCATCGGCGGAGTCGATTTTTCCGAGAATTCGAAAGAGATTAATGATATCTTGATTTCGCTTTCACAAACGGATTGCCGCAACAAATCTTCTAAATTTGCGGGTTATATGGTTGGCGAAATGAAAAAGTCAATTAAACTTGTCAGCGATACACACCGCTTTGCCGGATTTGCCGTTTTGAAGGCGCCGGATATTCCGTCGGCGCTTCTTGAAATGGGATATCTTTCCAACAAACAAGAAGAGGCGCAGTTAAAACAAAGCAGTTATCGCAAAAAACTCGCGACATCGGCAACAACGGCGATTGATAAATATTTTAACGATCCGGAAATTGCAGCGCTTTATTAAGAGATATAAAAAAAGAACGCCGGTTTTCCCGGCGTTTTTTTAATGAATTATTTTACCCAGCGTATTGAATCCGTGCAAGCTTGCTGCGTCATATTCTTGATACGGCAACGGTTAACGATAATGTTTGGCGTTTGATCCATATGATAACAGCCGTCTCCGAGCAACACATAATCTATATAAACGGTTGTATTTGGAGCAATTGAGCTAAAGCTGATCGGCGTTTCCATCTTCGGCCATTTCAAACGATAGCTGATGTTTGAAATCGGCTCTTTCATGGTTGATTTTACCAAAAAGCGCATATAACAATTGATCGTATCGTTTAAGGTTTTCGAAATTCTGAAGTTTGTCATTGAAAGTTGAATTTGCTGCTCTTTTTCTTTTTGCGTTGAAACTTGCTTTTGATCAGAGCTTAAAACGGGCCTGACCTGAACATTTTCCGCTTTCGTGCTTGAAGAAGCTTCAAACATTTGAGCATGCAAAGTTCCGGTAAACAACAAACAAAATGCCGACAGTCCATAAAATAGACTGCCGACATTGCACTTATAATTAAATTTTTTCATTGAAAACTCTTATTTGATTTCGCTTAAGGTTGTTGTAACTTGTTCTAAATTAGAAGTAATCTTTTTGTTAACGTTTACAATAGCCTCTGTTTCTTTTTCTTCGGCTGTTTTATCCATAGCGACTTGCTCTTCGTAAGAAATTTCTTTGAATTCGCCGTAATATTCCGGATGTTTTGAGTTAACAAAAGCAAACAGACCGGCACAGTTAACGTTTCCTCTGACAGAATCACGACCCTGACGAGAATTTTCTTGACCAAGAATGTTGCAAACGGAAACATCAAACTTTAACTGATCAAACAATGCAAAACATTTATCTGTCTCGGCGCGTCCCTGAACGCTGATTTGACGAAGAGAACCCAAAGCAGGCAAATCAACACTTGAAACGATTGAACCTAAAGACTGTTCTTTCGGTGCGGATTTTGAAGCAGCTTTCGGAGCATTCTCTTTATTTTCACCTTCAGCATTCTCTTCTTCGGAAGTTTCTTCTTCGGCAAAGAATTTCTCTGAGATGTCATCATTCCAACCGAAGTTGATTTTTGCCTGGCGGAGACTTAAAGGCGTGCGGTTGAAAAATGTGGCCGTATATTCGCAAGCCGTAGTAACGCCTTCTGCATTGACAACAGGTTTAATGTCATGAATTTTGAACAAGATGACCTGAGGTTTGTCACCAAAAGGAGAAACGGCTTCTGCCGAATCAGACTCAGGTTCGGGATTTTGAGCTAAAGAAGCAGTTGAGGACAAAGCAAAGACTGCCAAACTCAAAGAAAATAAGACTTTTTGAAAATTTATCATGGGTTTCCTTCCTTTATCAAAATTGATTTATAGATACAATACAATGCTTTTATTTAATTTTCCTTTAATTTTTTTAAAATACGCAAAAAATCAGACCAAGCTTTTGCTTTTTGTGCAGAATTTCTGAGCAAATAAGCCGGATGAAAGCTTGCAAGGGCGGGAACACTTGTTGTTAATGATGTTTGATATTCAAGAAAACGACCGCGCAAACGTGAAATGGAATCAGAATTATCAAGCAAAGCATTAGCTGCACTTCCGCCTAAAAGCAATAAAAGTCGGGGCTTGATCAGTTCAATCTGCCGTTTTAAAAAAGGCAGACAAATAGATACCTCAGCGTCAGTCGGCGTTCTGTTTCCGGGCGGACGCCAAGGCAAAACATTCGTGATATAAACATCTTCGCGTTTAAGACCGATTGCAGACAACATTTTTTCAAGCAGACGGCCGCTCCTGCCGACAAAAGGTAACCCCATGCGATCTTCATCCGCACCGGGAGCCTCACCGACAATCATCAAAGATGCATTCGGATTTCCATCGCCGAAGACGGTAGACTTGGCGGTTAATTTTAAAGAGCAACCTTGAAAATTTGAAACAAGAGTTTTAAGCTCGGCAAGAGATTGCGCCTGAGTGCAAAGTTCACGAGCATTTTGTGCGGAGGCGATTTTATTTTGAGATAAATTTGTTGTAGCCTGTCTGACGGGAGATTGAAAAGAATTTTCCTGTGCCGATAAAATTTTCAAACACGTGTCTCCGCATGTTTCCGAGACACCGGCTGAAATATACCATTCAAGTAAATCTTTAATGTTTTGGGCTTTTTCCATAAAAAAAGTATAGCATTAAAAAAAAATTATGCCAACATAAAGCAATTATTTACACAATAATTATATTTTATGTTGAAGTATGTTTAATTTGAGGACTATAATGGCAACGATGAAAAAAATGAAATGGATATATATTGCAGCTTTGCTCTTGAGTATCGGTGTGTTTAATTCCTGCACCGAAAAGTTTTTATTAAAGCAAGCGCCTGATAAAGAATACACATTCAAAGCATTGCATAGAAAAGCCGAAGAAACAATATACGGAACTTATTTGGCGGGGCGTGTGGCGCATATCAGACAACAATATGATATTGCTGCCGATTATTATATGAAAACGGTTCGGCTCGGAACGCAAACACCGGAAGTTTTCAGCACCATTTATTTGCTTCTTGCTTCGGAAGGTCGTATTGATGAGGCGGCGGATTATGCACTTCAAGCCCACGAAAAAGGTGATAAGGCCAATTTAATTGCCTTTATTTTAATGACAAAGGATATGCATGCCAAAAACTACAGAGTTGCATATGAAGATACGACACTTGTTGAAGATGAACCTTTTCAAAAAACGATATTGCCTTTGTTCCAAGGGTGGATTCTAGCCGCGTCCGGCAAACAAAAAGAAGCGTTGGAAACTATTGAAATTTTGAGGGAAGATGAAGGGCTTCGGGCATTATATTATATGCACAAAGGTATGTTAAATGATTATTTTTCAAACAAAGAGCAGGCGTTTGAAGATTTTGAAATTGTGGTTAACGATGAAACAATGCCATTGTCTTTCAGAGCGTTGCAGATTATCGGCAATTTTTATTTAAGGAACGGAAAAAAAGAAAAAATAATTAATCTCGCCGAAAAATATTATCGGCAAAATGATGAAATGCCGATGCTTGGAGAATTGGTGGAAAGTTTTAAAACAACCGATACGTCAAATTTGAAAAAGCTGATCGATACACCGCAAAAAGGTTTGGCTGAAGCTGTCTTCAGCGTCGGAACAATTTTTAGAGGCTTTCAAAATGAAGTGGCGCAATTGTTCACGTCTCTTGTGCTTTATTTAAATCCGGATTTTGAAGTCGCACGCGTTTCAATGGCCGATTTATACGAACAATCGGGAAGATTTAGCAAAGCGGCGGATGAATATTTAAAGATTGATAAGGATTCTCCGGTTTATTATGTGGCTCAGTTAAAGCTGGCAACAAACTATATGGAGCAGGATAAAAAGCAACAAGCTTTTGAAACATTGCTTCAATTGTTAAAAAAATATCCGAAAAATGAACATATTGCTTTTCGTTTGGGCGAAATCAGTCGTGTCATGGGTAAATACGATAAAGCTGCAGATTTTTATTTGCAGGCGCTTGACAAAGTTCCCGCGGACGATGAAAGACGGTGGACCGTTTATTACGCTTTAGGTATTGCTTACGAACGTCAAAACAAATGGGACAAAGCAGAAGAAGTTTTTAAAAAAGCTTTGGATTTAAGCCATCGTCATCCGTTTGTTTTGAATTATTTGGGTTATTCGTGGATTGATCGCGGTATGAATTACAATGAAGCGCTTTATATGATTTTTGAAGCACACCGTAAAAATTCGGAAGACGGGCATATTATTGACAGTCTTGGCTGGGCGCTTTATAAAATGGGCAATTATGAAAATGCGGTCAAAGTTTTGGAGCGTGCATCGGAATATTTGCCTTCAAATGCGATTATTTTTGAACATTTGGGAGATGCTTATTGGCAGGTCGGGCGGAAAGATGAAGCTCGTTTCCAATGGAAACATGCTTTGCATGCTTCGGAAGATAAAGAAGAAGTTGATGCTTCGGTTCTTCGTAAAAAAATCAAAAACGGAATGGAAAAAGCCGTGCCGATTCCGTTCAACGAAAAACTTTTGGTTGACAGATTAAAAGCTTTTGATTTGGAAAATAAATAAAAAAAATCAATCAGTTTTTTCTGATAAAAAAATAAAAAGCGATTATTGAATTACAAACCTTCGGAGTTATTTAAACTTAAAAGTTTAATAACAAAGGGGCTTGTTCGGATGAAAAAAAAATATGTTATATTGTTTTTATGTTTGGCATTTGTGTTGACGGGCGTTTTTTTGTTTCGGTCGGCAAAAATCTCGAATAAAGAAACGCAAGAACAAATGTCAAAAGCAATTTCTCTTAAAGCAAAAATTTTAGAACCCGTTGACATAGATTTAACTCAAAAATACATCGGATATGTTACGCCGATTCATGAAGCAATGGTTAAATCGTTTATCCCCGGATTTATTGAAAAAATTTATGTTAAAGGAGGAGAAACGGTAAAAAGCGGTGATGTGTTGGTCGTTTTAAAACAAGACGAATATATCGCCGCGCTTAAGGCAGCGTATGCCGATATTTTAAAGGCTCAAGCGCTTTATCAGAATGCCGAGGCTTATCTTAAACGTCTTCAAAAAGCAAAAAAAGCGGTTTCCGCAACAGAAATTGAAAATGCCGAGGCGCAATATTTATCGGCGGCGGCAGGTTTGGAACAGGCAAAAGCAAATTACGCAACGGCTGAAGTCAATTATGATTATACATTAATCAGGGCCCCGATAGACGGTGTTGTCGGCAATGTCGATTTAACCAAAGGAAATTATGTTTCTCCCGATGGAAATGCACTTTTAAATATTGTGCAATATAATCCGATCAGAGTGGTATTTTCAATTTCGGATAAAGAATATTTATCCGAACTTCAAAAAGAAAAACCTTTTATGGATGAAAAATTTTCGCTAAAATTACCGAACGGAAAAATTTTTGAAAACGAGGGTGTTTTTCAATATACCGACAATGTCGTGGATAAAACAACGACATCTGTTGCCGTATATACCGATTTTGAAAATATCGGTAAAATTTTAACACCGAACACGTATGTCACGGTTTTGGCCGAAAATAAAATCAAAGATGCAATAAGTGTGGCAAAAAATTGTGTCCTCTTGGAAGATGACGGAAATTTTGTGTATTTAATACGCAATCAAAAATTGATTAAAGTGCCGGTTGAAATTTTAGCCTGGGTAAACGAAGACTTTGTTTTGAAGAATACGTTCGAGAAGGGAGATGCGATTGTGCTTGAAAACGTCAATCCGCAAAATGTAAACAAATCAGCGCAAATCTCGGGGTAGAAAATGATTTCAAAATATTTTATTTCTCATCCGCGTTTTGCGGTTGTTGTTTCAATCGTGATGGTTTTGCTCGGGGCTCTTGCGATGTTTGTTTTGCCGATATCGCAATATCCTTTAATCACGCCGCCGCAAATTGTCGTGAAAACGACATATCCCGGAGCGAATGCAAAAGTTTTGGTTGATACGGTAGCCACCCCGATTGAAAACAAAGTCAACGGTGTTGAGAATATGCTTTATATGGAATCAACATCCGATGACGGCGGAAATTATAATTTAACGGTAACGTTTGAAGTCGGGGCATCACCTGATATGTCGCAGGTGAAAGTGCAAAACCGTTTGCAGCAGGTCACATCGGAATTGCCTGCGATTGTTAATGAACAAGGCGTTGATGTAACAACACGCAATCCGAATATTTTGGGCTTTTTAGCTTTGCGCTCACCGAACAATTCTTATTCAAATTTATTTTTAAGCAACTACGCCTATGAAAACATTAAAAATCCGCTTCTTCGAGTCAAAGGGATGGGAGATGTAACGATTTTCGGACCGCAATATGCCATGCGTATATGGATTAATCCTTTGAAATTAACGGCGCTTAATTTGAACGCAAATGATGTGATTAATGCCGTCAAAACGCAAAACGTTCAAGCCTCGGTCGGAAACATCGGAGCGGCGCCGAGCAATGAGAGTAATTTAATGACGCTTTCTTTAACGGCAAAAGGGTTGCTTGACAGTGTGGAAGAATTTGAAAATATTGTGATTGCGACTTCTGAAAACGGCGGAATAATCAAATTAAAAGATGTGGCAAAAATTGAATTGGGGGCTGATACTTACGGCTTAAAATCATCGTTTAAAAATGCACCTGCCGCCATTATTGCCTTAAATCAGACGCCTAATTCAAATGCACTTGATATTATGAAGCGTGTTCGAAAACAAATCAAAGAACTTGAAAAAACTTTTCCTGAAGACATAAGCTTGGAAGTAGCTTACGATTCGACCGAATATGTGTCGGCTTCAATTTCCGGAATTATTGAAACACTTATCATCACATTTTTTTTGGTGGCGTTGGTCACATACGTGTTTTTACAAAAATTCAAAACAACACTCATTCCGCTTTTTACGATTCCCGTCTCACTGATAGCAACTTTTATGGTGGTTTATCTTTTGGGTTTTGATATCAATATTTTAACGCTGTTTGCATTTATCTTGGCAATAGGTCTTGTCGTCGATGATGCGATTATTGTGGTTGAGCGGGTCGAATATTTAATAGAACATGAAAAATTAAACGCTTATGAGGCTGCAGTAAAAGCAATGGCACAAATTTCAAGTGCGATTGTTGCAACAACTTTTGTGCTTCTTTCAATTTTTATTCCGGTCGGCTTAATGGCAGGTATTACGGGAAAAATTTATCAACAATTTGCAGTAGCCATCGCGACGGCCGTGACATTTTCATCAATCAATGCATTAACACTGAGTCCGGCGCTTTGTGCGGTGTTTTTAAAAAATGCAAATCCGAAAACGAGCCGTTTTTTTGAAATATTTAATAATTTTTTGAAAAAAAGCGAAAACGTTTATTTGCGCTTTGTCGGATTTTTCAGCGCTAAATTGTGGGCAACCGTTTTAGCTGTTTTGTTTGTGATTTTAGCAATCGCGCTATATTTTAAAATGACGCCGACATCATTTTTGCCTGAGGAAGATCAGGGAATTATTTTTGCAAATGTGCAGTTAAACAATACGGCATCGCTTAATCAAACGCAAAAGGTTTTAAAAAATTTGACCGATAAAGTGCTTCAAACCAAAGGTGTTAAATATGTTGTTTCGGTTGCGGGGTATAGCCTTTTAGGCGGTCAGGGTGAAAATGTGGCACTCGGTGTGATCGGGCTTGAAAACTGGGACAAACGAAAAGCAAAAGAGCTTTCATCAGAAGCCTTAACCGAAAAATTTTCAAATGAATTTAAAAACCAAACAGATGCAGAAATTAATTTTTTTGCACCTCCTGCGATTCCGGGCATCGGACAAGCCGGCGGCTTAACGTTTGAGCTTTTGGCATTGGATGGTTCAATAAGCCCGCAAAAGCTCTATCAAACCTTGAGGGAATTTTTAAAAAACTTAAATGAACTGCCGGAAATTTCTTATGCATTCAGCACTTATACGTCAGACACACCGCATATATATCTTGATATTGACAGGGTAAAACTCGAGTCGTTTCAAGTGCCGGTCTCAAATTTGTTTGATACACTGCAAACAAATTTAGGCTCAAGATACATTAACAACATCACGCTAAACGGACAGGTCAACAAGGTGATTGCGGAGGCGGAATTTGATTATCGGCACAATGTGGAAGATGTCGAAAATTTATATATTAATGCGTTAGACGGTTCAAAAATCAAGGTCAAAAGTTTTACCGATATTCAAACACAAATCAGTCCGAAAATTATTTCACGCTACAATCTGTATAGTTCTGCCGCCGTTACGGCACAATCCGCCGCAAATGTGTCAAGCGGAACGGCAATTGAAAAAATTATCGCAACGGCTCAAAAAGTTTTGCCCAAGGGTTTTGGCATTGCTTGGACAGGTCTGTCTTTACAGGAAATTGAAGCACAAGGTTTGGTCGGTGCACTGATTGCGATGGCTTTTGTTTTTTGCTATTTGTTTTTGGTGGCGCTCTATGAAAGTTGGATGCTTGCTTTTGCCGTGATGTTTTCAACGGTTTTTGCGATTTTGGGTGCATTCATCGGGCTTCATGTTATGGGCGAAAGTTTAAGCATTTATGCACAACTCGGGCTGATTATGTTAATCGGTTTGGCGGCAAAAAATGCGATTTTAATTGTGGAGTTTACAAAAAATTATCGCGAGGCCGGTTTGAGCATTCTTGAGGCTTCAAAAAAAGGTGCCGGTGAGCGTTTCAGAGCCGTGTTGATGACGGCGCTGACTTTTATTTTAGGTATTTTTCCGATGCTTGTCGTTAAAGGGGCAGGCGCCGCCTCGCAACATGCGATCGGCACATCAGTGTTTTTCGGAATGATTGGTGCGACGCTTATTGGCATCATTTTTATTCCGGCATTGTTTGCGCTTTTTGAAACAATCAAAGAAAAGTTTTCGGGCAGAAAAAAGGAGAACAAAAATGCGTAAATGGTTGTTTGTTTTAAGCTGTTTTTTAAGCGCATGCACGGTTGGTCCGAATTATGAAAAAAAAGATGTGTTTGAAGATGCACAAATTGCCGAAAGCTTAAAATTGCACGGAACAAAATTACAAATTTCACAAAAGTGGTATCAGGATTTCGGCGATTCGAACCTTGATTATTTCATATCTGAAGCGATAAACGAAAACACGGATGTTTTAAGCACAATCGAAAAATTGCGCCAGGCGCGGACAATCGCCAAAATAGCAAAAGTGCAATATTTGCCGATGCTTGATTTAAGTTCGGGTTATGATTATGCAAAGCCGAGCAAAAACATTGGTTTGACCGCTGACACCGATTATTTTTCAATCGGCTTTGACGGCAATTGGGAAATAGACATTTGGGGAAAAGGCAGGCGTTTAAACGAACAAAAAAGAGCCGAATTTGAAAATATGCTCTACACGCTAAGAAATGTCAAAAATGTGATAACGGCAGAAGTCGCGACAACTTATTTTAACATCAAAACATTAGAAGAAAAACGGCGCATCGCGCTTCATAATTTAAGCTTGCAAAAAGATATTTTTAAATCAATCGATGAAAAATATCAGGCGGGAATTACGGATGAAAGCACATATCATCAAGCATCATATTTACTTGAAAAAACAAAGGCGCTGATTCCGTCTCTTGAAGCACGGATCTCGTCTGAAAAAAACGCGCTTGCAACACTGATCGGAAAATTGCCGAACACAATAGATGAAAAAATAAAGACGAAAACAAACCCCGTTAAAAACGCTTCTCGATATGAAATAAAAAATTTATTAGATCTTCCCGCAGATATTATCAGAACACGCCCCGATGTGAAAGCTGCCGAAAAAATGATGGTTGCACAAAATGCGGCGATAGGTCAGGCGATTGCCTCGGTCTATCCGAATGTTTCATTAAGCGGTTTGTTCGGATTCGAGGCAAAAAATATGTCGGATTTAATCAAATCATCAAGCAAGGCATACAGTTATCAACCTTCTTTAACAGCACCGATTTTTCATTGGGGTGAGCTGCAAAACAACATCAATCTTGAGCGTGAAAAAATGGCCGAAACATATCAGGCATATCGAAAAACGTTGCTCTCAAGTGTAGAAGAACTATCTAATGCCATAACGGCGCTTCAAAAAGAATATCAGGCAAACAGAGCTTCACGCAATGCGGCGTATAATATGAAAAAAGCTTTTCAAGCGATGAAAGAAAAATATGAAAACGGACTGATTGAATATTCATCACTCTTACAAGTTCAACAAGACTTGCTTGAAGCCGAAACGACGCTTGCCGATTCGAACGGTGCGATTATTAGTAAAATCATTGCTTTTTATAAAGCAACCGGCGGCGGGTATAACGACGAAAAATAATGTTTAAAGTGTAAAGAAAAAAGGAACCTAATAAAAAAAGCCTCTCGGTGATGAAAGGCTTTTTTATTTTGAGCAAATAAATTTTTATTGAGCGTTGATCAAATAAATTTCAACACGGCGGTTTTGCTCTCTGCCTTCAGCGGTGGCATTAGTTGCAATCGGGTTTGAAGCACCCATGCCGGCCGATGAAATACGCGCACCGTTCACACCGCGCATTTGTAAATAATTGGCAACGGTAGCCGCTCTGCGTTGAGAAAGCGGAATGTTGATTTTGTCGTTACCCGTGCTGTCGGTATAACCGATAACTTGTAAGTTTGTCTTATCATATTCTTTGGCAACAATCGCAACGGAATCTAAAACAGCATTTGCGCTTGCTTTCATAACATCTTCGTTTGTGTTAAAGGTGATGGCATTCGGCATAATAAGGCGAATGTTTTGTCCGTCACGCGCGACCTGAACGCCCGTGCCTTGCAATTTTTCGCGAAGTTTTCTTGCCTGAATATCCATATATCCGCCCGTTCCTGCACCGGCCGCCGCACCGACACCCGCACCGATTAAAGCGCCTTTTTCACCGCCGACCAAAGCGCCGACACCTGCACCGACGGCCGTGCCGATACCTGTGCCCCATGCGGTTTTTGAAACTTTGCTTTCGCCCGTGTAAGGATCAGTTGCACAAGCGCTTAAAAAAGAAACGGCAATAAGCGATAACAGAATTTTTTTCATAAATTTTCTCCTTGAATAAAAAAAGTTATAAACCGACAATACGATCCAAAGCTTCTTCAATTTTGGCTTTTTGCTCCAAAGCCTCACTTTGACGGCGCTTTTCTTCTTCAACAACTTTTTGAGGCGCTCTTGCAACAAAGCTTTCATTCGAAAGTTTTGCGGCATAACCCTTTAAACGCCCCTCAAGCTCCGAAAGCTCTTTTGTGAGCCTTGCACGTTCGGCTTCAAAATCAACAACGCCTTTCAAGGGCATTAAGAACACACCGCCGATAAACGAGCCTTGAACCATATCTTTGGTAATGGCTTCATTTTGAGGTAAAATTTGAACGCTGTCAAGACGCGCAAGCGATTTTATCATCGATTCTGTTTGAGACAAATAATCGGCTTTCAAATCATTTAAGAAAATATGCGGGCGCGCACCTGCCGGCAAATTCAAATCGGCACGGATCGAACGAACGGATGTAATCAAATCAATTGCCCAGTCAATCGCTTCGGCATTGCCCGTCTTTGCCTGAACTTTCGGCCAAGGCGCATGAATAAGTTTAACGTTGCGCTCTGCCGTGTTGTTCCAAAGCTCGGTTGTGATAAACGGCATAAACGGATGCAAAATAACAAGAATTCGATCAAGAACAAAAGCGGCTGTGGCTTGCGTTTCTTTCTTTTGAGCTTCATTATCCCCGTAAAAAACAGGTTTTGAAAGCTCAATAAACCAGTCGCAAAACGTTCCCCAAACAAATTGATAAACGGCATTTGCCGCATCTGAAAAACGAAATTCGTTTAAGTTTCGGGTAACTTCGGCTGTTGCTTCATCTGCTTTGGCAATAATCCACTTATTTAAGGCAAGTGTTACTTTTGAAGCTTCAAAGTCAGCCGGCTTTTTGCAATTGTTCATCTCGCAAAATCTTGCCGCATTCCAAAGCTTTGTCGCAAAATTGCGATAGCCGGCAATGCGCGCATCCGAAATATTGATATCGCGGCCTTGTGTTTCGGAAGATGCCATGAAAAAGCGCAAAGCATCGGCACCGTATTTTTCGATTGTTTCCATCGGGTCAACGGTGTTGCCTTTCGATTTGCTCATTTTGCGGCCCTGTTCATCACGCACCAATCCGTGAATATAGCACTTTTTAAACGGAACTTTTTTCATCATATACATGCTCATCATCATCATTCTGGCAACCCAGAAAAAGATAATGTCAAAGCCCGTAACCAAAACAGAGGTCGGATAAAACGTGTCTAAAAATTCTGTCTTGTCAGGCCAACCGAGTGTTGAAAACGCCCAAAGTCCTGATGAAAACCAAGTGTCTAAAACGTCTGTTTCACGCGTTAATTGGACATCTTCTCCGAAACGTTTTTTAGCCTGTTTGTAAGCTTCTTCTTCGGTTTCTTCGCAAAAGATTGTGCCGTCCGAAGCATACCAAATCGGCATTTGGTGCCCCCACCAAAGTTGGCGTGAAATACACCAAGGCTGAATGTTGCGCATCCATTCAAAATATGTCTTTTCATAATTCTTCGGAACAAATTGCATGTCGCCGTTTTCAACCGCCTTGATGGCATCTTTTGCAAGCGTCGGCGCATCAACAAACCATTGATCCGTCATCAAAGGCTCAATAACGGCACCCGTTCTGTCGCCGTAAGGAATAACCATCGGGTGGTTTTCAATTTTTTCCATCAGCCCGAGTTTTTCCAAAGCTTCAATTGTTTTTTGACGCGCTTCTGTTGTGCTCAAACCTTCAAAAGGTGTGTTTTCATTTAAGGTGGCATCTTCATTTAAAATGTTAATCATCGGCAAATTATGACGCTTTCCGACCTCAAAGTCGTTAAAGTCATGCGCCGGAGTGATTTTAACGGCACCCGTTCCTTTTTCGGGGTCGGCATGGTCATCGGCAATAATCGGAATAACGCGGTCGGTTAAAGGCAATTTGCACATCTTTCCGATGAGATGTTTTAATTTTTCGTTATCTTTTGAAACGGCAACGGCTGTATCGCCGAACATTGTTTCAGGACGCGTGGTTGCAATATGAATAAACTCATCTTCGCCGACTATCGGGTATTTATAGTAATACATCTTACCAACAGTTTCCTTTTGAACAACTTCCAAATCAGAAACGGCGGTCATCAGTTTCGGATCCCAGTTAACGAGTTTTTTGGCCTTATAAATCAAACCGTCTTTATAAAGCGAAACAAAAATTTTCAAAACGGCACGCGACAAACCTTCATCCATTGTAAAACGCTCGCGGCTCCAATCGCACGAAGCGCCCAAACGCCTGAGCTGTTTGCAAATCGTTCCGCCCGATTGCGCTTTCCATTTCCAAACGGTTTCAATAAATTTTTCTCGGCCTAAATCATGACGCGAAATACCCTCTTTGGCTAAATTGCGTTCAACAACCATTTGAGTTGCAATACCGGCATGGTCCATACCCGGTTGCCACAGAACCTTTTTGCCGAGCATACGATTATAGCGAACAAGAATATCCTGCAAAGTTTCATCTAAGGCATGCCCCATGTGCAAAACACCCGTAACGTTCGGCGGCGGAATAACAATTGAAAACGCCTCATTTTTTGAGCGCATATCGGGTTTAAAATCACCGCTTTCTTCCCAATCTTGATAAATGCGCTGTTCCATATCTTGCGGATTATAATTTTTCTCTAACATAACATTTCCTATTTTTTTAAATTTTTTAACGAAAGCCTTTCTTTAAGGCGATTTGAAAATTGATTTTTAAGACAGATTAAGACTTGAAAAAAATGTTTTACAAATCCGTCTTTTCACTCACTCGGTTGTTCTTCTTTTTGTTTTCGTCTTCTTCATAAGCGAAAATGGCCGCATATTCTTCCAAAATTTGATCGGCGACCTTGTTGAAATCAAGCTCGAGAGACGATTTGTGAATCATCTCTTTGGTCAGCTCAAAAATTTCTTCTTTTGAAGCGGCCTCTTGCTTTTCAAGCAAAATGCTGCGGATGGAAGCTAAAATTTCTTCGGTTGATATGTCTTCTTCTTGAGCCATGCTTTTTCCTATTTGTCAGCAGAAAGTGAAAGCCATTTGTTGCGCGTTTTTTTAGAATATTTCTCGGCATCATACAGCTCAACATTTAAGCCTAAATCTTTAGCCGTTAATTTGCCCATTGAAAGCAAAAGTGCCATGCCTGAAACATAATAATCTCTGCGGGCACGGACTTCTTCAACATTTGAGTTAAGCAAAGATTGATAAGCATCCAAAACATCTAAAACGGTGCGGTTGCCCAAAGCTTCTTCTTGTTGAACACCGTCAAGCGCAATGGCATAAGCTCTGATTTGGTCTTTAACGGATTTTATGCGCGATTCGTTAGCTTTCATATATTCGTAACTTGAGGTAACGGTTGAAATCATGTTGCGCTCGGCAGCCATAACGTTTTCTTGCGCTTGCCATTTGCGGTATTTGCTTTGACGGATTCGGGCGCGCGTTTCACCGGCGTTATAAAGCGGAACATTCATATTAACACCCCATTCGAAAGCATTCGTTTCGGGATCTTTTGTTCGTCTAGATTCTGCTTTTGATCTTGAAGCGGTGGCATCAAAAGAAACCTGAGGAAGAAGAGCGCCGTTATTTGCCGCAACGGTATATGTTTGAGCATCTAAATTGCTTTTGGCCGCTTTCAAATCATAGTTGTTTTCATAAGCATATTGCAAAGCTTCTTCGCCGGTTTTCGGAAAAAGCTCGGACAATGTTGACGGTTCTTGAAGGCCGTCAGGGGAAGTGCCGATAATTTGAACGTATATAGCGCGGGATGAGGCTAAATTTCCTTCAGCGGCAATGCGATCCGAAATAGCAGCGCTGTGGCGGGCTTCGGCTTGAGAAACGTCAGTACGTGTCACTTCGCCGACATCAAAACGTTCGCGTGTTTCATCCAAACGTTTTTTCAAAAGTTTTTCATTGTTTTT
>JAEEGL016611283.1_pt1 | contig 33543 bp, 33 predicted proteins | sample 9134231 | NCBI WGS metagenome assembly JAEEGL01 (sample SAMN16246548, study PRJNA631951) | gut metagenome | biome: gut microbiome; feature: rumen; material: fiber-attached | host: Bos | place: Iran: Karaj | collected 2018-10 | reverse complement strand
TTTCTTTTCAGAATAGAATAATATGCAATATTCTTGTCCTCTTAAAATAGATTCTTTTTTTACTATCTTTATTTTTACTTTAATATCTTTTACTAAAGGTTTTAATTTATAAAATTCTTTTTCAATATCTTTTAATTCTTCATTAGTAAGATGTTCATTACCAATATTTCTAAATAAATGAAAAGATTTTCTTTTAAATATCATTTCATATAAATCACTATTCATAACTATCTCCTTTCTAATATGCAAACACATTCCATATGTTTAGTTCTAGGAAACATAGATACTGATTTAATATCTATTAAATAATAATTAGTTAGTGAATTTAAATTAGATTTTAATGTCTTAGGATTACATGATATATAAACTATCTTATTGGTATTAGAATTATTTAAAAAACTTATTACTTTTTTAGATAAACCACTTCTAGGAGGATCTACTATTATTACATCATATTTTCCTCTAGCAAGTGATGCATCTCCACATATAAATTTAATATTTTTAAAATTATTTAATTCTTTATTAATATTAGCATTCTTAATAGAATCTTTATTTAATTCTATACCAGTAATATTATCAAATAAATCATTCATCCATATTCCAATAGTTCCAGTACCACAATATAAATCTAATAAACTATTATATTTATTTGATATATAATCTTTAGCTATATTATATATCTTTGTCATACCTTCTTTATTTACTTGATAAAAGCTATTAGGAAATATACTAAATTTATAATTATTTATTTCATCTATTAAATATTCTTTTCCTTTAATAAACTTATCATTTAAATATAATGAATCACATTCTATATTTAATAAATCTTTATCTAATAAATCTCCTTTTAAATGAATTATTATTATATCATTTATATTTCTAATAACTATTTCATTTAAACCATTTAAATTATAATTATTAAAATCACTTATTTTAGCATTGATTTTAGGGTTTAATAACTTGCAACTATCAAGATTACATAAATCATGTGTTTTATCATTAAAATAGCCTAATTTACCCTCTAAAACATGTAATGTAACTTTATTTCTATAATTATATTGATTATCAGTACTAATATATTCTATATCTCTATTAAATAATCTATTTAAATAATCTTTTTTAATACTTATTTCATTATCTAAAGAAGTATGTAAAAAATTACATCCTCCACACTTATAATAATAAGGACAAGATACTTCTACTCTATCATTAGATTTATCTAATATATCAATTATTTCACCAACTACATAATGTTTATTTATATTAGTTATTCTTATTTTAACTTTTTCATCTTTTAAAGCACCAAAAACAAATGTAACAATATTATTTATTCTTGTTACACCGTTTCCTATATAATCATTACTTTCTATAGTTACAATATATTCATCATTAATATTCATATTATCTTAAACCACTAAATATACTAGTACCTACTCCAAGTTCATTTTTAATATTAAAATTATCTAATATTGTTGCTCCTACATCAGCAAGAGTTTCTCTATCATTCATTCTTTTACTTTTCTTAAATATAGGACTATATATTAATACAGGACTATCTTCTCTAGTATGATCTGTTCCTTTAAATGTAGGATCATTACCATGATCAGAAGTTATAATTAATAAATCACTTTTCTTTAAATTCTTAAGTAATATTGGTAAGTAATAATTAAATTCTTCTAATGCTTCTAAATATCCTTTTTTATCCCTTCTATGTCCATATATTGTATCAAAATCATTCAAATTTGCAAATAAAAGTCCACTAAATTTACCTTTAGAAAAATCAACTACTTTTAACATAGTATCTATATTATCATGAGTTTTAATCATTACATCAAAACCCTTATTATTAAATAACTCAGGTATTTTACCCATTCCAATAGTAGGAATATTATTCTTTTGTAATATATCAAGTACATTTATAGGTGGATCTAAAGTATAATCCATTCTCTTAGAATCATTTCTTACAAATTCACCTAATTTACCATAAAAAGGTCTAGCTATTATTCTAGATATATTATATTCACTATTACTAGCAAGAACTCTAATCTTTTCACATATTTTATATAATGTTTCAATTGGAATTACTTCTTCATGAGCAGCTACTTGTAATACAGAATCAGCACTAGTATAAATAATTAATGCTCCTGTTTTAATATGCATTTCACCTAAATCTTCTATAATCTTTTTACCATCACATGCTATATTACCTATAACATCATATCCAGTACTTTCTTTTATTCTGTTAATTAATTCCATAGGAAAACCATCAGGATAAGTCTGATATGGATTTCTAGATATAGCTCCCATCAACTCATAATGACCATTTAATGAATCTTTTCCTCCACTAACTGGATGAGCTCTCATATACATTCCTCTTATATTAGAAGCTTCTTTTCCAACTAATTCAGTAAGACCTAATCTTTCTAATACATCTAAATTATATGAGTTTTCTATAATATGTAATAAAGTATTAGCTTTTTCATCACCAAACTTATAAGCATCTGGTGCTGCTCCTATACCTAAGCCATCTAATACTAATAAAAATACTCTTTTAAACACAAAATCACTTCCCTTTTGTACTCCTATTAAAATATTCATTATAATTTTCTTTAATAAAACTATTAGCTAAGTGAGTATATATCTCAGTAGTAACAACATTCTCATGACCAAGTAGTTCTTGTACACTTCTAATATCAGCACCATGTTCAATTAAATGAGTAGCAAAACTATGTCTTAAAACATGAGGAGTTATTTCTTTATCTACTCCTTGTTTTTTAGCAATATTTCCTATCATTTTATATAAACCTACTCTAGTAATTCTTTCACCATGATTATTTAAAAATAATGCATTAGTAGCAGGTTTACCCTTAACTAATAATTCATTTCTATAATTATTTAAATAAATATCTAAATATTTAGTAGCAATCTTAGATATTGGTAATAATCTTTCTTTAGATCCTTTACCAAATACCTTAACACTTTTATTAACTAAATCTATATTATCAGTATCTAAATTAATGAGTTCACTTGCTCTAAGACCAGTCGCATATAATAACTCTAACATAGCTTTATTTCTATAATCAAAATTATTTTCTAACTGAATATTCAATAATTTATCTACTTCTTCTATAGTTAAATAATTAGGTAAATTCTTTCTTCTTTTTAAACTTTCTACATCTTCAGATACATTAACAATACCTTTATACATTGATAAATATTTATAAAAACTCTTAATACTAGCAATCATCCTATTAACAGAACTATCATTATAAGTCTTAATAATATGTAATATATAATCATCTATATCTTTCTTAGTAATTACATCTACTTCTTTTTTTATATACTCCAAAAAGAATCTAATATCTCTCATATAAGATTCAACAGTATTATCAGAATAATTCTTATCAATTTTCAAATAACTTATAAAATCATCAATATACTCTTTATTATTAATATCTATCATATAAATTACCTAGAATAATTATATAATAATTTATTTTTAATTAAAAGAAACATATGTAAACTTTACTTTATAATATGTTTATCTTTAAATTTAAATATTAAATTGATAAAATAATTATTAGAGGTGAATTTGTATGGAATTACTTCAAAATAAATTAAGACCTACACTTCTAAAAGATATACTTGGTCAAGAACATATTATAGGTAAAAATAAATTATTAAATAATTTAGTAAAAGAAAAGAAATTATTTAATATTATTTTCTATGGTAAAAGTGGTACAGGTAAAACTACAATAGCATTAGCTCTTATGAATGAATTAAATCTAAGATATAGAATGCTTAATGCCACTACTAGTTCTAAAAAAGACTTTGAAGTTGTAATAGAAGAAGCAAAAATGTATAAAGGTATCATTCTAATAGTAGATGAAATACATAGAATGAATAAAGATAAACAAGATATTCTTCTATCTTTTATAGAAGGAGGATTAATTACTTTAATTGGTCTTACAAATTCAAATCCTTATCATTCAATAAATCCTGCGATAAGAAGTAGATGTCAATTAATAGAATTAAGAGAGTTAAAAGAATCTGATATAGAAAAAGGATTAAAAAGAATAAAGAATACTCTTCCTGATATAGAAATGGATTCTAAAACCATAAAATATATAGCTAAAATATCAGATGGAGATATTAGATATGCATATAATTTAGTAGAATTTACTTACTATGGATATAATAAACAAGTAACAATAGAAAACATAACAGCAGCTGGTAATAAACCATCTTATTTTGCTGATAAAAATGAAGATGGATATTATGATATGCTATCAGCATTTCAAAAAAGTATAAGAGGATCAGATGTAGATGCTGCTCTACATTATCTTGGTAGATTAATCGTATCAGGTGATTATGATGCAATATATAGAAGAATGATTGTTATTGCTTATGAAGACATAGGACTAGCTAATCCAAGTATAGGTCCTAAAGTAATAGCTGCTATTGAAGCAAGTGAAAGAGTTGGATATCCAGAACTAGTAAAACCACTATCAGTAGTAATAATAGAAATGGCTTTATCTCCAAAATCTAATTCAGCAAATGAAGCAATAGATGAAGCAATAAGAGATATAGAAAGTGGAAATGTAGGAAGAATACCAGAACATATAAGAACAACATCTCCTAATTATAAATATCCTCATTCATATCCAAACTATTGGGTAAAACAACAATATCTTCCAGACAATTTAAAAAATAAAACTTATTATCATCCAAGAAAAAATAAATTTGAAACAGAAATGTATAAATTTAACCAAAGTATAAAAAAATAGAATATTGTCACAAAGAATATCCTATGATATAATTAATACAAGGAACGCTGATTAACATCAGGTTACCTAATTGGTTTACCTAACGAAAGTTAGGTTTTTTCTTTTTATAAAAAAATGATGAATAAAAGGACTATATGAAAGATAATAATCAATAATAAAATAACTATTAATAAATCTTTCCTGTTCATATCACACCTCCTTTATGGAGGTAACCTAACTTAAAATCAACGTTCTAAAAGATATTACCAATTAATAATATATAAATCAAATTAATAAAACTAATTTTTTAGCTTCAAATAATTCGTTAATCAACTAAATATTTAAAAATTATTCATAATAAATAAATATTAAAAATAAAAAACACGTAATTTTTATTACGTATTTTTATTGTTTTAATTAGAAGCAAAATGCTCTATAATTTCCTTCTTTATCTTTAGGTAATTCAATTTCTTTCTTATCTACTTTGTATGCTTTATTATTATCAATAACATACATAATTGGATTACCAGAGCATCCTTCATATACACTAAATATAATTAGTTTTTCACCACTATATTTACTACCAGTATATTTAAATCTATAATCACTCTTTTCATCAGTAGATTCATCATAGAATTTTGCACTTACATCTTGTTTTACAAATACACTACCACTACTCCAATAATAACTATCAGCATTTGCTAAATTTACATGAGTTGGTTTACTATAATCATTTATATCAGTATATGCTTTAAGTAATTCACCATTATATTTATCTAAACTTGTTTGATATAAATTATCAAGAGTATTACTATCTATTGTTTGTTTAATCATATCATTGTTATATAATTCAATATTATCACCTTTAATAGCTAAATATCCAAAATAACTACTATAACCTATATAATCATATTCAACATTTAATAAAACTTTACCTGTATCAGATAAAACTCCAAATTTATCTCCTTTTTTAACTATAAAATTAAAGTTATCATCTTCATACATCATATCATATAATAAATCAATTATTACACTACCATCTTTAAGAGATACAACACCAAACTTTTTATTATTTCTTACTATAGTAGTTTCTTCTTTATAACAAACTTCTATAGTAGCATCACTATGGAAAGCACAACTATATTCTTCATAACCAGTAATAATATTTTTATTTCTTAAATCAAATATACCGATTGTATCATCACCTTCATCTGGATCCATTGTAATAAAATTAAATATATATTTAGATGGACCATTCTCATAGTCATCAACAGACATTGCAGAATATCCTTTATTCTTTTTAGTATCATATACATAATATTTATCAGTATTACCCATTTTATTATCATATTTATCTTTACAAAAATCATTTTGTACTTTAGAACAATTAGTATTATAAACCTCATAATCACCCTTTTGTAATACAAGAACCATTTTAGATTTATTACTTAAAAATTCATTTTCATCTAAATCACTTGAATAAAGACTTTCCTCTTCCTCTTCAGTAAAATAATCATTAGATTTTTTAACATATTGAGATTTTTTACTTTCATTAGAAGTATTAGTATTATTATCTACTGTTTTATTCTCAACTACATTTGTATTACCATTATTATTGTTATTATTATTTTCCTTTTCTTTAGAACTATCACTTAAAATATACCCTGCTCCAAAAGCAGCCATTACAAATAGTATAAATACAACTATAACTAGTCCTTTATTATTTTTTTCCATAAAAACATCACCAATAAAATTATAAATTAAAAAGATGTATATTTTCTATACATCTAATTTTATTTTACTATATCATTTACAATATAATTAGTAACATATAATCCAGCTATAGCAGGTACAAATGCTGTACTACCAAGCATTGTATTATTTATTGGTTTTTCATCTGAATAAATAACAGTAACATTTCTCATTATATCTTTATCTCTAATCTCACTTCTTAATTTCTTAGCAAGTGGATCAGTATTAGTTTTATCTAAAGTAGATATTTGTATTTTAGAAGCATCCATCTTATTAGCCATTCCCATACAAGATACTATTTTAATTCCTTTATTAAAACATTCTTTAATAAGTTTAATTTTAACAATAGAAGTATCACAACAATCTACAATATAATCATATTTTTCACTAAATAATACTTCCATATTATCTTCATTTATCATTGTATTAATAATATTAACTTTAGCATTTGGATTGATTAATTTAATTCTTTTTTTCCATTCTTTAGTTTTATATTTATTCATATTTTTAGTTGTTACAATGATTTGCCTATTTATATTACTCGGTTTAATAGTATCTCCATCTACAATAGTTATATTTTCAAGACCACTTCTAATAAGAGATTCAACTGTATATCCTCCTACACCACCAAGTCCAATAACAAGTATATTACTATTTTTAATTTTATTTATGCCATCTTCACCAATTAGGCTTTCAAGTCTAGATAAATTCATATCTAATCCTCCATTTCTTGCAGGCTCAAATATTATAACATAAAAAAAACCTAGTGTAAATACAGTGTAATAAATCTCGCTCACACGAGGTGGTAGAAAACATAATATATTCGTGATCCTGTGACTAGACAGTATTCAATCCCCTATATTAATTATTTCTCCTATAACATTACATAGTCGGTTTATTGTAAATGTATTATCCACTTAGGTTGATTTAATTATATCATATTAAAATATAAATTCAAGGGGTTTAAAAAAACTTTACACTATTCAAAGTGTCCAAATTTAGCTTTATCATAAAAACATGTATTTAATAAATCTAATTCTTTTATTATATTTCTAGGAGTACATCTTTTATATAAAATAGGATTTACGTTTACATATTTTCCATCTACTTTTATATCAATTGATAAAGGTTCTTCTAATCCAATAGCATAACTAATTTGAACTTCTACTTCATATGGATTCATATATCTATAATGATATAAATACTCCTTAGCAATCTTTCTAGCCATATAAGCAGCACTTCTATCTACTTTAGAAGGATCTTTTCCACTAAAAGCTCCTCCTCCTACTCTAGCAAATGATTGGTAAGAATCAACAACTATCTTTCTACCGGTTAAACCAGCATCAGCCATAAATCCACCAATCTCAAATTTACCAGTAGGATTAATTAAATATTTTTCTACTTTAATATCATATTTTTTACATATCTTATTACATATTCTTTTAATAATCTTATCTGTATTTTCTCTATCAGTTTCTACATTTTGATAAGATACAGTAAAAAACTTAATCTTAACAAGTCTATTATTTTCATAATAACCTGTTATTTGAGCTTTACCATCACTCTTAAATCTATTATCTTTATGACATAATTTATCATATTCTTTAGATAATTCTTGTAAAATTACCATAGCAGTAGGAAGTTCATGTTCATTACCTCTACATGCATAACCAAACATCATTCCTTGATCACCTGCTCCTCCTGTATCTACACCAAGAGCAATATCAGGACTTTGCATACCAAGATTATTAACTATTTCATAATCTCCTTCATATAAAACATCATTAAGTACTTTTCTTACTACTGATTCAACATCTACTTTTGCTTTAGATGTTACTTCACCAGTAATAAATATTTTACCTTTACCTCCCATTACTTCAATAGCACATCTACTATTTTTATCTCCTTTGATATATTCATCAACAAGAGCATCACTTATTTGATCACACACTTTATCTGGATGACCTCTAAAAACTATTTCATTACTGTATAATCTCATATATTTTCCTCCTTTCAGTAATGATTACCTTAAAAAGAAAAATACCTGAGAAAACCAGGTATCTATGTTTCCTCATTCATCTGGGATTACCACCTAATCTAATAGGTTGGTGTGATATCAATGAGCCAGTCTCTACATCACTCTTAATAAGGTAATTAATTTTTATAAATAAATTATACAATAAAAAAACTATTTTTACAAATAGTTTATTTTTTTATTTCATCTGGACTAAATACAGCAATACAATTTATTAATAATAGTGCAAGCCACATATACATATCTTTAGTTCCACTATAAGCTGAGTAATAAATACCTAAAGCAGATACAAAAAATGTTAAAGCACATAATGTTTTAATGAAACTAATATTGCTCTTCTTATTATTTTTCTTTTTAGATTTATTAACTGCCATATATAATCCGACCTTCCATATATAAATAATAACAACCTCTAAATTGAAAATCAATTTAAACAAAATTAGTTTACAAGTTTATTTACAAAAAGTCAATGTAAAATTATACAAAATAATGTAATAAGAAATCTCTAGCAGCTTTTTCTTCAGATAATTCTTCTCTTTCCATTTGTAATTGTCTTTCATATAAATACTTACTAGTATCTTTTATTCTCTTAATAGTATCAGAATATCTAATTAAATCTTCATCAGACATTTCTTTATATATTTTAGTTATTCTAATAATATCCTTTCTACTAGCAGGAGTAGCTTTATTATAAGATAAATCCCCTACTTTACCATCATTAGATTCAACAATTACTTCTTTAGTTATAACATCTCTAAAACAAAATGGTGTCTTTTCAGCAAGAACTTCTATACTATCATAAACATCTTCTAAAACATCATCTTCTACTTCAAATGGATAATGATAATTTTTTCCCTTATAAATGATATTATCTAATTTACATGGATTCTTTGAATTATTATGATTTAAATTCAAAAAATAATACTCCTTTTCCATAAATATCCCCCTTAAAATTGCGCATATTATACCAAAAATACCTAAAAAAGTCAAATAATTAAAAAGTAAGAAGATTAACTCCTCTTACTAAAAATCTTTCTAGAAAGTTTATCACCAATTCCAAAACTATTATTTTCAATCTGTAATGTTTTAATTTTATTTAATTCTTTCTTATAATTTTCAATATCTTCATTAGTTAAACTAAAGATAATATCACTTATTTTTTCAGTTTGATCCTTACTTATAGGTTCAATATACTCATATTCAAGATTAATATTCCTTGAATCAGGAGGAGATAATACCTCATTAGTTATTATTTCATGTAGTTTATTATCTGATAATAATACAGCCACTATTTTAGAATTAGAATGCCTAAATGGAATCATATCTATTCCACCTTTTAGTCTAACATAATAATATTGATATTCATTATTTACCATACACAAACCCTTTCATTTTTATCTATATACATATCGTCATTTTTACCGATATCATATACTTCATAAAATTTATCAGTAGATGATAATGTAGCATTAACTCTTATACTATTAGGAGAATGAACATCTTGAATCATTAAAGATGCATATACAAGATTCATTGCTTTCATACTAGCAAAATTAGCAAAAGAAGCATACATCTTTTTAAATTCTTCATTAGATGCATTTTTCTTTTCTGCGATTGTACTAATACATTTCAAAGCACCTAAATCTGCTATATTTTCACCTAATGTTTTCTCACCATCTACATTTAGTCCAGCAATTTCATAGTTATTATAATAATCTACTACTTTTTTAGCTAAAGAATTAAATTTATTTAATTCATCATCAGTCCACCATTTTTCAAAATTTCCATTTTCATTAAACTTAGAACCATCAATATCAAAAGCATGAGTTATTTCATGAGCTATTATAAATCCAATACTACCTAAATTCTCATAATAATCCTTTTTCATAAATTTAACTACAGCACAAGGAAAATTAATTGAATTAGATTGAGGATCATAAAAAGCATTAACAGTATAAGTATTTATAAGAACTATTTCTTTAGATGAATCCTCAAAATATCTTAAATCATAATTATATTTATATCTTAAAATAGATAAAAAATTATCAAATAAACCATTATTTTCATTAACATCATAATTATTACTATATAATTCACTAACATAACCAACATTTCTAGTTATATTATTTAATTTATTGATAGCTCTTTCTTTAGTTTCTTTACTCATCCAATCAATCTTATTAAAATTATCTTTATAATAAGCAATTATATCATCAATAAAATTATTAATACTATTTTTATCTGTATCAGTTAAGCTTTCTTTAGAATATTCATTCTCAAATACATCAGTAAATACTGATTCTAAGAAATCTAAAGCATCATCTTCTATAGTATTATTTACTCTTTTATTGTATAAATCCTTATCATAATCCTTCATTATATTAGAATATTTTTCAGTTAATACACTAGCAAACTTTTCTATTATTCTAAGACTAAAATAACTCTTTAATAAATCTAAATTATCATTAGTTAAATAATTATTAAATGCTTCATAATTACCTTTATCTAATATACTATATTCTTGATTATTTAAACCTTTTATTTCTAAATACTTTTCTATATTAATATTAGAATATAAACTTTGTAATTCTTCTTTACTAATTACATTATAATAATTAATAAACTTATTCATATCATTAGATGATATAGATTTACTAGCTATATCTTTTTTCATATCTAATATTTCATTAGCGGTATCATTAGGATTATTAATTTCTTTATATTCTTTTAATAATCTAATCATATATTTTTGTACTAAAGATTGATATGATAAATAATCTTCTTCATTATATATATAAGGATAAGTATCAAAATCAAATAATATTGGATAAAAATATACTATATATTTACTATTATCTTTAAAATCTCTACCTAATTGAAAATTAATAAGTAAATTGATTTTTAAATCATCTTCTATATTATAAATACTATCTAATAAACTATTAATATCATTACTATTATTGATAGAATCTAAATACTTTTTAAGTGGTTTAATTCCTTCATTATTTCTTGATTCAACATCTAAATAATTATTATATATAATACTCATTTTATTATTTTCTTTATTATCAATTATTCTCTTAGCTATTTTGTCTATTTGTTTATCAACTTCTTCTTGATAAACATTTATAGTAGCCCACATAGTAGTATTTTCATCTATAGTGATATTATTTAAAGTATCATTATTAATATATTCAAAATAATCATTTATAATTGTATATCTATTATTAATATTTAGATATATTGCATATCCAATAATAAACGCTATTACAAATATCAAACATAATATTGTTTTTTTATTACTCTTCATTAATATCACCTCCTAAGAAAATAATGTCTTTTCTGACTTATATTGTTTTGAAATAATAAATATAATTATTACTATATATACTATTGAACTAACAAACATAATAAGTAATGAAATACCATCAAACTTATCTAATAATAAATTATTAAGAGCAAATCCACAATTTGAAAGAGGTATAAAATAAAAATATGAGTTATTTATTTCAAACATTTCACAAATCATTGGTAAAAGAGATAAAAATGATACATATTGTAAAGAAGATTGAGCTTCTTTATAAGTTTTAGCTCTACCTGCTAGTGCCATACATATACCAGATGATAAAAATGAATCTAATATAATTATTAATATTGCATAAACTATAGATAAAAATGAAAAATCAAATGATATATCATCAAATGTAGTAAATAGTATTTTACCAATAGATAATGATGGAATAATTAATGCTAAAGACATAAATCCAAAAAATATTCCAAATAAAGCTATAGCTAAATATTTACCTGTTATAATTTCACTACTTTTAATTGGAAAAGTTAAAAGTGTTTCTAAAGTACCTCTTTCTTTTTCACCGGCAGTAGCATCAGTAGCTACAGTAATTGTACTAAGAGCAATTATCATTAAAACATAACTAATAGATATACTAAGTAACATAGTAACTAATGCATCATTATCACTTTCATCTTCAATAGATTCAAGTTTAGTTTCTATATTTTTGAATACTAAATCAGTATCAATGTCTTGACTAATCAAATAATTAACACCAAGATAACTATTATATGCTTCTAAATATAAATATAAACTACTACTAAGAACAGTACCACTAGTATTAGAACTATTAGAATATATAGTATATTTTTTACCATCTTTTACTATATATGCTTTTATTTCCCCATTCTTATATGCTTCTTTTAATTCATCTTCATTATTATAAGTAACTAACTTAAAATCACCATATTCATATGCCATACTTTTTTCAGTTAAAGTAGCATTATAATTAATGCCTACATTATATGCATCGTTAAGCATTATTTCTTCCATAAATCCCATTAAGAAAATATAAAATGGAATTATTAAAGGTAATGTAATTAATGTAGTCATAGATTTTTTATCTCTAAATATAGTTCTAATTTCTTTAATAATTGTAGTTTTAATATTATTCCATCTCATTATTATCACCTTCAATCAAAGATAAAAAAGCATCTCTTATATTAGTTGTATTAGTTTCTTTTTCAATCTTCTTAGTAGTACCATGAGCTATAACTATACCTTTATTTATTAATACAACTCTATCACAAATATTTTCTGCTTCTTCCATATAATGAGTAGAATATATTATACATTTACCATTATCTCTTTCTTTTTTAATAAAATCTAAAATAACTTGACTAGATATAATATCAAGTCCACTAGTAGCTTCATCTAAAATATAATAATGAGGATCATGAAGTACACATCTAGATACTCCTACCCTTTGTAATTGACCAGTAGATAAAGAACCAATTCTTTGATTTTTAAATGATTCCATATCAAATCTTTTAATAGCATCATTTATTCTATCATCTACTTCATCTTTAGGAATATTATAATATGAAGCACACATTTTTAATAATTCAACAGGAGATAAATCTTTATATAATTTAGTATTACCAGATAAAAAAGATATTTTACTTTTAATCTCTATTTCATCTTTATCATAAGTTTTATCATCTATAATAATTTCACCATTAGTTGGTTTCATTATTCCAGCAATAATTCTTAATAATGTTGTTTTACCAGCACCATTAGGTCCAAGTAAACCGAGTATTTCACCATCTTTTACATTAAAAGTAATATCTTTATCTGCTAGAAATTTAATCTTTTTCTTATTATTATCAATCTTTTCAAACTCTTTAGAAACATTTTTAATTTCTATCATATTAATACTCTCCTATCCTAAAAAATTATACCAAAAAAAAGTAAGAAATACTAGTTCTTACTTTTTATAATATTTATTATAAAATTCCTCTCTAAACTCTTTTAAATCATCTTTTTCTATATGTAATCTTATATCTTCCATTAAATGAGTTAAAAATCTTATATTATGTATTGATATTAATCTTTGTCCAAATGATTCATCAGCTACTATTAAATGTCTTATATAAGCTTTAGTATAATGCTTACAAGCATAACAATCACATTCTTTTTCAATAGGAGTAAAATCTTCAGCAAACTTTGCATTTCTTATATTTGTTCTACCATTTCTAGTAAGAGCATTACCATGTCTAGCAAGTCTAGTTGGAGATACACAATCAAATATATCTATTCCTCTTAAAACACCATCTATTAGATCTATTGGTTCACCTACACCCATTAAATATCTAATCTTATCTTCAGGTAACCATTTAGTAGCATATTCAATCATTTTAAGTTTAGTTTCACCATCTTCTCCTACACTAACTCCACCAACACTGTATCCATCAAAATCAAGTTTACTTGTTTCAATAGCAGACCATTTTCTTAAATCTTCAAATTCTCCACCTTGAACAATACCAAATTGAGCTTGAACATCTCTTTTCTTATTAGCATCTAAACTTCTTTTAGCCCATCTAAGTGTTCTTTCAACACTATTTTTCATATATTCATGTGTTACTGGATAAGGAGGACATTCATCAAAACTCATAATGATATCAGATCCTAATTTATTCTGAATATCTATACTTTTTTCAGGAGTAAGAAATAAATTACTTCCATCTATATGGCTTTTAAATTTAACTCCTTCTTCACTAATATCTTTAGGTTTAGCAAGAGAAAATACTTGAAAACCTCCACAATCAGTTAAAATTGGTCCTGTTTTATATTGCATAAATTCATGAAGACCACCAGCTTTATCTACAATATCTTCACCAGGTCTTAACCATAAATGATATGTATTAGATAAAATAATATCAGCTCCAGCTTCTTTTAATTCTTCAGGACTAAGAGTCTTAACAGTAGCTTGTGTTCCGACTGGCATAAACATAGGTGTTTTATGTTTTCCCCATTTAGTTTCAAATTCACCAAGTCTAGCACCATTTTTATCTGTTTTTAATACTTTAAATTTTAAATCCATTATTTAACCTCCTCATTATTCAAAAACATCGCATCTCCAAATGAGAAAAATTTATATTTTTCTTCTTGAGCATGTTTATATGCATTCTTAATAATATCTAAACTAGAAAAAGCACTAACAAGCATTACTAAAGTACTCTTAGGTAAATGAAAATTAGTAATTAATGCATCAGCACTTTTAAACTTATATGGAGGATAAATAAATATTCCAGTTTCTTCTGTAGTGCTTTTAAATTCACCATATTTTTGTATATTAGCTTCAAGTGTTCTAAGTGATGTGGTTCCAACACATATAATTCTTCTATTATCTTTTTTAGCTTTATTTAATTTATCAGCTACATCTTCACTTATTTCATATAACTCTTTATGCATATCATGTTTAGTAATATCATTTTCAGATACAGGTCTAAATGTACCAAGACCAACATTTAAAGTAACGTATAATATCTCAATACCTTTAGATTCTATATCTTTTAATAATTCCTTAGTAAAATGAAGACCAGCAGTAGGAGCAGCAGCAGATCCAATATTTTTAGCATAAACTGTATTATATCTATCATTATCTTTTAACTTCTCATGAATATATGGTGGTAGTGGCATAGCTCCTATACTATTTAAATGTTCAACAAATATACCTTTATAATCAAATTTAACATGCGTAATTCCATCATTTAATACATTTGTAACCAAACACTCAAAATCATCTTCAAAATGAATTCTAGTGCCTATTTTAACCCTCTTTTGAGGTCTAACTAAACATTCCCATACATCACTTTCTAACTCTTTTAAAAGTAACACTTCAATCTTAGCATTAGTATCAGTCTTATATCCTATAATTCTACTAGGTAAAACCTTAGTATTATTAAGAACTAAAACATCACCCTTATTTAAATAATTAATAATATTATAAAAAACATCATCTTTATAATTTCCATTTTTCTTATTTACAACTAATAATTTAGAATGATCTCTATCCTTAATAGGAGTTTGTGCAATTAAAGATTCATCTAAATCATAATCATAAGTATCAATATTTGTATAATCCATATAACTACTAGGAAAACAGCCTAGCGTTTCACCTTCCTTTGCGAGATAGATTATATCATATAAAAAGAACTATTAAAAGTTCTAATTATATCATTATTTTAATTTTTTAATAATATATCCTAAGCAGGATTTGCTTCAGCTTCTTTTTTAGCTTCTCTATCATTTTTCAAAATCATTATAATCAATCCAACACAGAATAATATTATAACTAGGAAAACATATTTAAACATTCCTAAAAGATCAAAAGCACTCTTAGTATTCTTTTCAGCATTCTTAATAATATCATCATTTAATTCTATTTTTAATTCTACAGAATCATTACTACCTCTATATTTAACAGTAACTTTGTCTTTTATAGGATAATTCTCATATGTTTTAGATAATATTTTTCTATCTCTACTAATATCATAACCATTTAATTTCTTAAATAATTTACTATTTCTAGAAACAATAGATACTTTATATTTATCATTATTAACTTTTTTATAAATTATTTCTAAATTATCAGTTGATTGGTCAATAACAGAACCACTATTTTTATCTATATAAACCTTTTTAACAAAAGTACTAACCAATCCACCAAATAAACTACCACTATCAATAATATCATTTGTTTCAATATCATCAATAGTATCATTTGTTATTTCATTTTCATCTATTTCTTCGTCATCATCATCATCTATTATTATTTCTTCTTTCTTAGTTTCTTTATTCTTTTTGTTCTTATTTGAAGAATTATTGTTACCTGAAGAACTTGGATTAGTAGGTGTCACAACAGGAATTGTAGCAGAACTTGATGAGCTTGATGAACTTGGTGTACTACTTGATGAACTTGGTGTACTACTTGATGAGCTACTAGTACTACTAGATGGATTAGTAGTTGTTGAAGATGATGATGTACTTGAAGAACCATTATTTCCATTATTTCCACTATTTCCACCATTTCCTCCTGAACTACCTGAATCACCAGAACCACCATTTCCACCAGTGCTACCTGTACCACTATTTTTTGTCCAAATAGCAAAAAATTCAACATTACTAGCAACATTAGTTTTCCAAGAAGACCCAGGAGCTAATCCAGAAGTAGCATTTTTATCTCTTGACCAGCCATTAAAAGTATATCCTTCTCTTGTAGGTATATCACTAGATAAATTTGTAGTACCATTTTCAGAATAATCAAATGATTGTTCTTTTGGAGCACCTTTTCCACCATTAGCATTATATTTAATTTTATATGAATTAGCTTTCCATTTAGCAACTAAAATACTATTATTATTACTTCTACTCCAAGAAGCACCTGGTTTATATACATTAGTATTATATATCCATCCCTCTAATGAATAACCTGTCCTACTAGGCTTATCACTAGTTATTTTAGTTTGACAATTACTATCAGTAGAATATACATATGTCTGTTTAGCAGGTAAATTAGTAACTCCAGCTTCAGTAGCTGTATATTCTATTACTCTAGTATCTCTAGGAAAATCAGATCTTAATGCAGGTCTTATTACAACATAATAGCGACCAACTAAGCTAGCTAAAAATTCATTTATAGGAGATAAAGCACCTTTTTTAGAATTATTATCATAAGCAATTATACCATTTGAAATTAATTTACCATCTACAAATAAATAATAAGTATAATTATTAGCATTTTTAATATCACTGATTTTTAAAATATCACCAGTTTCAAACATTTCACTAACAAGTGTTCTAGGTCTATTAACATATTCACCTAATGAATTTTCATCATTATTAATTTCATAATCAGTATTACCCCAATATCTCCATGAATTATATATACTAATAATTCCTTTATCTTTATTATCAGTACATTCTTTAGCAGTATTACAACCAATATTAAGACCATAATAATTAGCAAGAACTGCATCATAACTATTTTTAGTATATCTTACAGGTTCAGAAGTAGATCTATCATATGAAATAATATTACCCGATATATCAAATTTATATTTAAATAAACTACTATACAAATCACTAATATAACTTAAACTATCTGCACCCTTAGTAATACCTGTTTTAGCATAACCATCAATTATTTTTTGTTGTTGAGTTTTACTAAGAGAATTTCCTATATATAAATATATTTCTTTAGTAGGTAACTTAGAATCAATATTTCCTTTAGAAATAATCTTTCCAGAAGTATTTGTTACTTTTACTTTATATGTTAAAGTTTTATTACCTTTTGAACTAACATTAACATTACTAAATACAACATTCTTACCAGATACTTTACCTTCATTACTAGAAACAAATTCAGTATTATCAGGTATTTTTTCAGATATACTCATACCAGAATATGAATTACCACTATTATTTGTTATTTTAATTGTAAATTCAATAATATCATTCTTAGAAACATAAACTGAACTTGAACTTGAACAATCTTCTTTAGTAATTGTATATGTCTTTTCAACATCCATTTTAGAATATTTATATCTAATTCTTTCAGCATCAGTAATACCATCTGACTCAAAAGTACTAGATATTGCAGCACCATTACCAGTACTATAAGTCAAATATTTATCTCTTTCAAATAAAACTTTTACACCAGATATATTTTCAAAAGTTATTTTTGTAGTTCCAATATTAGGATTTTTTAAAAATTCAAGCATACTTTCTATATATATAGAACCACCATTACTTCCACCTGATTCATATGATTCAGCATACGAAGAATAATTATAAATAGACCCTTTGTTATGAATAAGATTTACAACTTTTGTCTTACCAGATAATTCTTTACTATATACCATCGCAGTATGACCACCATCAATACCATTATTAAATCCAAAAACAACAATATCTCCTGGTTCTACAAAATCATATATTAAATCAACAGCAGTTTGATAATTAACCTTATTATTAAACCAACCTGTTGTCCACTCTCTTTTTCTATGATAAGATACGTAATTATTACGAGAATTTTCACTATTTTGAGCAGCACTAATAAATTGATTAGTCGTATAAAGAGTATTTAAACCTAAAGTATTATAATAAACTTGGTAAACAAAAGAACTACCTACAGTATAGGCATTATTATAACTATTAATACTCTCTGGTGCTAGAAATTTATTTTCTCTATATAAATCAAATTGATATTTACTACCTTTTCTCATATAAGATTCAGCTGTATCAAGAAGCATATTTCTTCTTTCAGCATTATCAAATGTATTCTCAACAGCTATGGTTTTATCAAATCTATCTACAATGCAAAAAATAAAAAAAACAGTAAACATTACTATAATGATAAATAAGTTAGACTTGTTTTCCATATTCTCACCTAATATAAATTATATCACAAAAAAATAGACTGCAATAGTCTATTTTTCAAATATTGGAATTGAATTAATTTCTTTATTATTTATTATAATCTAATTCAAATGAACATGTAATGCAATTACATGATTCATAAATTGCATAATTATTAACTTTCTCTGAAACTATACCATTTTTATAATTATTATATTTATCAAAGATTCCTTTATTAGTATCATAATCTTTAGAGAAACTTGTATAATGTAATGTATTACTATTATCTAATAAATAAACATCATATCCAAATGCAACATTAAATGCTACTTTTAATGATTTGATATTAGCTAAATTATATACATCATCATATCCAACTCTCTTAACATGCAATTCACCATTTACTACTTCAAAAACAGTATCAGCATAAGAATAACCATCTACAATTTTTAATTCTTGTGATTCATTTTTTTCAAATTCATAATATGATTTTAAATCAATCTCTTTTGAAGAACATGTATCTAGAAAACAATAATATTTTGTATATTCTGAATAATCATAAGATAATTTTCTATTGTATAATTCATCTATTCTAGATTTATATTCTTTACTACTAATTATAGTTTTAGATTTTCCTAGATACTTTATTTTTACTTCTTTACCAGTATCATAAACTACTAAATAATTATTATATTTATGAGATTCATCTAGCATTAAAAGTACATCTTCATACATACAATACTCATTACTATTTTTATATTTTCCAAGTTTAACCCAATCATTAGGTATTGCATCTGTAATTAACTTGTCATTTATTACTTCTCTAGTTTGAACTTTCTTAGTACCATCAAATATATAATAATAAAATGCTTTTTTAACTAAATATTTACTTATATTTTTATAACCATTAGTTTTATCTTTTTCTATTTGTTCTTTATTTTTATCATAAACATCTTTAGGTAAATTATAAAAATTAACATCATAATTTATATAATAGTAACCACCTATTATATTAACTTTACCTACATAATTAAATAAATTAATATCCTTTTTCTTTTTTAAACTAGATGATTCTTTAATAACTAATTCATATGCTTTTTTAAAGTTGATCTCATCTTTATCAGTACTGATATTATAATCAATTATAGTATTATCATCTTCTTTAAATACACTAGCATATTCATTATCATTACTTTCTTTTTCAGTAGGAGTATCCTCCTCTTCTTTAGTATTTTCTACAACTTGTTCTTGCTCTTTTTCTTTTTCCTCTACTTTATTTGTATTTGTATTATTATCACCAGAATGATAATCATTTTTAGCTTTAGTTGCAATTGTATATGCTTCAAATCCAATTATTAAAACAAGTACAACTACAGCTATTAATAAATAATTTGTTTTTTTACTTTTATTTTCTTCTTCCATATCACACCTCCATTATATATTAAAACAATAAATAATTATAAGCAACAAGAGTACTAAAAATTTACAGTAAAAAAGATTGAAAACTCAATCTTTTATTTAAATACTTCATTAATAGTATCAGTTAGAAAATCTTCTGAACTAAATCCTACTTCTTCATGAATAACTTCTCCATCTTTAAAGAATAATAAAGTTGGAATACTCATAATTTTATAACTATGAGCTAGTTCATCAAATTCATCTATATTTACTTTAATAATGTCAGTTTTATCTTTTACATTAGGCTCAATTGTTTCTAAAACAGGACCCATCATTTTACAAGGACCACACCATTCAGCATAAAAATCTACTAAATGATTACCCTCTTTAACTAAATCTTCAAAATTTTCTTTCTTTAAATGTATCATTAATCTATTTTTCCTTTCTTTCTTAATAAAGCTAAATTTTCTTCAGTTATTATATCATATTTTAAGAAAATATCTATCATCTCTTTATTTACTTCAGGATTATTCATATCTTTTTTATATTTCTTAGCAACACCATATACTTCTTCAACAGTCTTTCTAGTTTTATAAGTAACACTAGAAGCAATTGGTGTTTTTTCTAATATAAATTTAGATAATTTAGAATCTTCAAGTCCTGTAACTTTAACAAAAGGTTGAGAAAAAACAAATACTAATAAGAATACAATTAAATATCCTTCTATAAAACCTAGTATAGCTCCACCTATCTTAGAAAATATTCCTAATATAATAGTTACTTTTAATATCTTTTCAATTAATCCACTTATCTTTAATACTACAACAAATATAATTGATAAAACTGAAAATATTACTAAGAAAGCTATTAATTCATACAATAATATATTTAATATACTTATTCCTTTAAAGAAACCAGCAAGTCTAAAGAATGGTAAATTAGTATATAAAAATGTTGAAATTGGAACTCTAAATACCCAAGAGATAACAAAAATAACAATAAGACCAACTAGTAATATTACTTCTTTGATAAAACCTCTTCTCATTCCACCAAGAATACATACTAATAAGAAAATAATAATAATTGAATCTACTATATTCATTCTTCTTCACTCTTTTCTATTTGTTTAGTTAATATATATGGATTATTATTAGAACCATCACCATCTAATATTTTAATATTTCTATCTACTGTAATAACTGGTCTAATATTAAGTAAAGTATTAACTCTAGTTGGTACGACTGTATTACCATTAATAGCAAATACATAAGCATTTTGTCCATTAAAATATGCACTAGACATAGTATAATAATTACCTTTTATATATAAGAAATTATTCATATTTAGTGTTTTATAATTTCTTGCTTTTTTATTACTATTTGGTTCAAATCCCGCATAATATAACTCTTCTACAGTTAATAATCCAATTGGATAATTTAAATTATTATTTCCAATCTTTTCACTAACTGAAAATTCATCATCTTTATTACATTCATAAGATATTTTATTACCAGATTGCATATAATAATCAAGCATCATTTGATATCCAGTATTAAAGTCACTATAACCAAACTTATCATAAAAAACATTAGAATATTTAAAGCTTTCCATTTGTCTATTATTACAATAACTACTATCATAATCTATATATTCATCATAATCTTTTATATTATCATTATACCAATTATCTAAATATTTCTTTATTTCACTAGAATTATTATTCTTATGTTCTGAAGCATAATTATCACTACTTACACTACCATACATATATCCAACATAAGCATTATAACCAGATTTTGAATTATAAGTAAGTTTAGTATCAATTAATCCACTAATACATTTATTATTTTCATATTTTCCACTATATACTAATTTAATACCAAAACTATCATTAGTTCTTAGTATTTTATAACAATAGTCTCCAAATACTACATTATTATTTAAATTCTTACTACCTCTATAAAAATAAATAGTTTTTCCATCTCTAGAATTATTTGTATAATAAATACCATCTACATTATTTAAATAATTATCACTATTAATACCACCAGTTAAATTATCAGTAATAGTTCTTCCAAGAGTACCTTCTTTATATATTTCTTCTCCACTATTTATTCCTTTAGAAGATTCTATTTTTACTTTAGAAGAAAAAGTCCTATTCATATTATTACTTTGATCTTCATCAGTTTTTAAAAAAGTAACAACTAGTTCATATTCATGACTATCTCCTTTATCAATCTTAATATTAGAGGCAACAACTGTATCAATAGAAGGAACAACTGTTTCACTAACATAAGCTCCATTTTTAGAAGATAATGTATAAACTAAATCATTCTTATTAGCAAAATCATTTACTAAACTATCTAATTTAATATCATAATATGCTATACCTTTACCTGTATTTTTAATAGTAAAAGTTTTTATTAGCTTTTGACCAGTATAAGCATTAACCATAGATACATTACTAGTATCAATAAAAGTAACTTCTATTTCTTTATCATAAACAGACATATTAATACTTGTTTCATTCTCACCAACTAATTTTATAGTGACATATGCATATGTAGACAAACTAAAAACAAGAATACATAAAAATATTCCTATATATGCAAATAATAGAAAATATTTACTCTTGAGTATACTCATATATCACCTATTACTTTCATATTAATTATATTATTTTTATACTTTTTTTTCAATATAATTTGAAATAGATACATTATTTTGATAAAATATTGGATGGAGGAAGTTGATATGATTAAGCAATGTGATATTTTAGATGAAAAAGAAAAAGTATTAAGACAAAAAAGTCTAGAAGTAACATTCCCATTATCAAGTGAAGATAAAGCACTTATTAATGAAATGATAATGTATTTAAGACTTTCTCAAGATGAAGAATATGCAGAAAAAAATGATATTAGAGCTGGTATGGGTTTATCAGCAATACAATTAGGTATTAAAAAAAGATTCTTTGTTATTTCATATAAAAAAGATGATGGTACATTTGAAGAATATAAAGTTGTTAATCCTAAGATAGTTTCAAATTCTGAAGAAAGAATTTATGTAGAAGAAGGAGAAGGATGTCTTAGTGTTAATAGATATGTAGAAGGAATTGTACCTAGATATGCTAGAATAACAGTAGAATATTTTGATGAAAATGGTGAAAAACAAACTAAAAGAGTCAGAGAAGAAATAGCTGTAGCATTTCAACATGAAATAGATCATTTAAACGGAATTCTATTTGTAGATAAAATAGATAAAAAACATCCATTTAAAGATAAAGATAAAATGAGAGCTATATAAAAAAGTAAACATTAAAAAAATATGTTTACTTTTTTTACATATTATTTTAAAATTATTATAGAAAAAGATAAAATAGGAGTCGATAAATATGTTAAGTGATATGACTGAATTAAATCAAAAAAGATTTAAAATATATGGTGTCTTCTTTGCTATATTCTTATTAATAGCAGCTGGAGGATACATGGCAATGACATCTGGTCATGGTAGTATTGGTAAAACTAGAAAAGAATTGGAACCTTATGTAACAAGATTTAATAGTTTGGCAAGTGTTAGAAGTGTTAACAATTCTAAATCTAATAGTATGAAAGCTTCAATTACTAGTGAAGGAATTCTAGTTACTTATAAAAAAGATACTTCTACTTCTAAAGTAACATTTGTATTTAAAGAAGGTGCTTTTAAAGAATTAGAAGCTTCATATAATAGAAAAGATACAGATGCTGAACAAATAGTAAAAAATATGATAGATGCTGTTAGTGTATCAAGAGGAAATATTGAAGGTAGCCTATTTAATGAATTTGAATATGATTACTTCTTAAATACAACAATAAGTCAAGGATTACATTTAGAAGCAACAGCTACACAAATAACAGCACAAATAAATTTAGAAACAAACTTACTAAAAAATATAAGAGGAGAAGGATATCAAGAAAATAAAGAAGAAGAAAAACCAGAGTTTGAAATAGTATATGATAATACAAATACATTTGAAACATATGCTGATTATAAATTACCTGATGGTTTCTCTACTGATACAAATGATCATCAAATTGCAACAGAAACAAATACTTGTACAGCAAGATTTAATATAATATCTTCTATAACAGCTAGTGATGCTAGTTCATTCTCAAGTGCTCTTGGTAATGCTTACTCAGCAGAAACAATAGCTGAAGATATAAATAATACAATATGGTATAAAACAACATATGCAAATAATGATGGTGGTAAAACAACATATTATACAATTGATAAAGATGGTCAAATATTAGGATTTGAATATCAAGTAACTGTAGATAATTCAGAATGTGATGAATATCTAGAAAAGATATTAGAAACAATTAAACTAAAATAAAAATTCTCAATTTGAGAATTTTTTATTTGTTTTCTTTATCATATAATTCAGATAACTTATTATAATAATCTTCCTTAGCACTATCTTTATTAAAATAATCTTTTATATTATTAATATCTTCATCTAATATACTATCATTCTGTAATAAACAAGTACTTCCCTTTTCATAATCTTCTATTATATCTTTAGAAGTACTAAAGAAATAATCATCATATAAATTATTTTCTATCATATATGTGCACATAGCAATTGTATTATATAATTCTTCTTCTTCATTAATAAAACTATCTTTAGTTAAATATTCATCAACAATTTTATCATTAACATCACTTATATTTTCATTATCTATTTTATCAAACTTACTATAATACTTATATATATCTTCTTTTCTATTAGTATATTTAATCATCATTAACCCTCTTATTTTTACTAATTAGTTTTTCTTCTTTACATAAATATTTAATTCTTTCAATAATTCTTCTTGCTTTAACTACATCAGTACCTTTATTAGTTTCAGATAAAACACTTTCTAATTCTTCAATAGTAAAATTAGAAGTAAAAAATGTAGTTAAATCATTATCCATTCTATGTTGTAATATAGTACCAAGTATTTCATCTCTAGACCAAGAAGTATTATTTTCAGCACCAATATCATCAATTAATAAAATATCACATGATAATATTTCTTCTAATAATTCATCAAAATTATAATTATTAAATGAAGACTTTAATTTAAATAATAACTTAGGAAAATGAACATTAACAGTACTAAAACCTTTTAAAGAAAGTTCATTCAATAAAGCACTTAATATATATGATTTACCACTTCCATAAGATCCACTTAAATATAAACCTTTTACTTTTTCATTATTAATTTTTTTCTTTAAAAAATCTTTTATATATTTTAAAATATTAGTTCTTTCTTTTTCATTTATTAAATTAGATAATGAAGCATTCTTTAATATTTCAGGAGTTTCAAAAAAAGTAGTTTTATTATTTATTACTTCTTTTTTAGATTCATTTTTATTTTTATAATACTTACATGGTTTATAATTAAACTCTAAATAATCTTTTACTTTATTAGGATAATAAACATGACCATTTACATCATTTAAGCACTCATGAAGTCCTTTACATTTAGAACAATTTTTTAAATTAGAACATGTTTCTTCTAATTTAGAAGTATACTTCATAAGAAGATTTTCATCACTTTTTAAACTATTAACTAGTTTTTTAAATGTTTCATCTTTATATGCTAATAAATATTCTCTTCTAAGAGCATCTTCCATAGATTTTTTACTTTTATTTATTGGAATACTTTTCATTTCTAAACTCCTCTAAAAATTTATTAAATTCATTATCATCTTCTACACTAGTAGATTCAATCTTATCATCAAACCATACTGGTGTTGGTATAGATGTTTTTTTCTTAACTGGAACATTATTACTAGTCTTTTTATGTTCTTTTTCAGCAATAGCCATTGCTTCACTAGCAGTCTCAATACCACTTCTCTTCCAATGACCAGCTATAGTTTCAATATAAGATTTATTTAATTTATTATTATTTGTTTTTAATACATAATCTATAAGTACATTAATAACTGCAGGATTAAGCTTTTGATCTTCTAATAAGTTTTCTAATATTTTAATATCATTACTAGTAGGACTACCACCTTTATATTTAGCTTTTAAGAACTCAATTGGAGAATTATTTTCAAATACTTGAATCATTCTTCCCCTATTTGTATTATCACCTGAAGCACTCTTTAAATACTCAGGTTGTGATTTAAATAATAAACTTGGTAAACGATTATTATTATTTAATTGATAATACTTTCTAGCTCTCATTCTTAATTCATCTTTTACTATATTACCCTTCTCATTTAATGATGATCTTGCTATATCAGCCATAGTAACTGGATCTAATTCATATAAGAATGCTAAATTAATAATAGTTTCTTTCATAGATTTATTTAAACACTTACTATTAAAAATACCATTACCAATATATGATGAAAATAAATCAAAATCAAAATCTAATTCAAAAGATAATAATAATTTATTCTTGGATATTATATCTTCTCCAGTATATTCTAAAGAAGTAAAATTTCTACTTTTAAATACACTATCAAATGGAGCACTTATATCTTCATAATCTTTAAGATTAACATTAGGTTTCTTAAAAAAATTATATAATTTATTATACTCATCTTTACCTACATTATTATATAAAACAACATTAAATATAGGATGAGAAAAAAACTCATTTGGACTAACAGGAGAATATAACTCATACACATATGAATTAACATTATCACTATGATAATATGTTTTTAATAAACCAATTGCTTCTAATTTTAATCTAGCTTCTTTAATATTATCTAAAGTTAAACCCATAGAAGTCATTAAATGATGATGAGTATATTCTTTATTAATCATATTAAAATAAGATTCAGAATCTAATTTTAAATATAGAGATATTGCTATATTACCTATTAGAGGCATATAAAGCATATTTAAAACAAGTTTATCTATTTCAGATAGTAAACTCATATTAATAACTTGATAAATATCTGCTGGAAATAAACTTGATTTTCTCATAAAAACCTCGACAATAATATTATTATATTAATAGAAAAGAACTTAGTCAAATAAGTTCTTATTTTTTCTTATAAATTTATCAAAAATTGAATTAAATTTATCATCAGTTAATCTTTCTAGTAATTCTTCACCAGTTTCTTCATCTTTAGTAACACACCTTACAACAATATTACTAATATTATTTACTTGAGATAATAATAAATATCTAATATCATCTTCAACTATTTCATCAACTAATTCATAATCATTATTATCTTCTAAAGTATATATTTCATATTCCTGCATGTTAATCACTTCCTAAATCCATTATTATTTGGTAAAAAATATGTGTTTTCTACTTCATCATATTTACCCATTAACTTTTCCATATTAACATTTGATATTTTATATGTACTATTCTCTGTTTTATATTTAGGTGCAGGAGAAGAATTCTTTTTCTTATTATGTATAGAATTATATATCATATTATCTACAGCAACTAATCCAAATATAATAGCAAATACAATAGCTGCTCTCTTAGTCTTTTCTATTCTATCTAACTTCTCTTCTCTAGACATCTTTTTCCATTTATTAATAGCATTATCAGGTTTAACTCTAGTACTATTAATTCTAATCATATCCTTTTGAATATAATTATATATCTCATTTAATATTTCACCATCTATAGTAATACTATTAGGACTAACATTCTTTTCCATTAAAGAAATACTAATCGCAAGAACATCTTTCTTTAAATTATAAACATCATTATAATACATATATTCAAAATTATCTTGATTAGTATAATATTTTAGATCTCTTTTCTTAGAATTAAATATATGTGAAACATTAAGCTCTACTGCTTTTCTTATATTTTCAAATTCTTCAGAGTATTTAACATCAAAAAATCCTTTAGATAAATAATTAAGTATTACTTCATCACATTTTCCATTAATAATATCTTCAGAAGTATATCCATCAAAGAATAAACTATCTTTTATATTATCAGCATACTTTTTAATATCAAAATCTTTTTCAAATATAAATTTTATACTCTTAAGATCATTATGAATATAATTAAATGCTTTCTTTTCTATTCTATTAATATCATTCTTTTCTTCTTCAGTTTCTTCTTTTAAGAATACTTTATCTTGTTGATATGCAAATACTCTATCAATAATAGTTTCAATTTCTTCTTCATATCCAAACAATAATATTTCTTGAGGTTTATGACATTGTAATAAATAACACATAGTAAAATCAATAAGAGAATGAATATTAGAAAATTCCATTCCATTAATAGATAAAATATCACTTATAGATTTAGAAATTAAGTTCTTTACTTCCAAATATGTATTATAATCTATAATAAAATTAAACTTTTTACTATATTTATTAATAAAAGTAATATATTCCCTCATTACCTATCACCATATCCTCATAATTATTTTATAATAGTATTAAATAAAAATCAATCTTTTAATTTGTAATAAAAACAAATATTTGGTATAATATTCCTCGAAAAAAAGAGGTTTAAATGAAAATAATAGGAATAGTAGCAGAATATAATCCATTTCATAATGGACATTTATATCAAATTAATAAAATAAAAGAAATATGGAAAGATTCTATTATAATAGTAGTATCTTCTTCTTCATTTACTCAAAGAGGAGAATTATCAATAATAAATAAATTTGATAAAACTAATATTGCTTTAAAAAACAATGTAGATATATTTGTAGAACTTCCATATGTATATAGTACTCAAAGTAGTGATATATTTGCTAAATATGCTCTTAAAATATTAAATAATTTTAATATAGATTATTTAGTATTTGGAACAGAAAGAGATACAATCGATGAATTAATAAATGCAGCACAAATACAAACAAATAACCCTATTTTTGACTCACTAGTAAAAGAAAATATGGATAAAGGTATAAATTACCCTACAGCTTTAAATAATGCTTTAAAAAGCTTAAAATGCAGTAGTATAGAATCACCTAATGATTTATTAGCTCTTTCATATATAAAAGAAATAATAAAAAATAACTATTCATTTAAACCATATAATATAAAAAGAACAAATGATTATCACGATATAAATTCAAATAATAATATAGTATCAGCATCTAATATAAGAAATAAATTATTAAATAATATAGATATTTCTAATATGATTCCTAAAGAAACATACAAAGTATTAAAAAATAAAAATATAAATAATAAATACTTTGATTATTTAAAATATAAAATAATATCAGAAGATAACTTAGAAAAATATCTAGATGTAGATGAAGGATTAAATATAAGAATTAAAAATGTAATAGATAAATCTAATACATTAGAAGAATTAATTCAAAATATAAAAACAAAGAGATATACATATAATAAAATATCAAGAATGTTATGTCATATATTATGTTCATTCACTAAAGAAGAAAACAATAATCTTAAAGAATTAGAATATATTAGAATATTAGGTTTCTCTTCAAAAGGACAAACATATCTAAATAAAATAAAAAAAGATATTAATACTCCTATATTAAATAAATATGATACTAATTACTTAGCATTAAATATAGAAAAAAGAGTATCTTATATTTATTCAATTATTTATGAAGATATAATGAATCAAGAATTAAATAATAAACCAATTAAAAACAATGACTAATCATCATTGTTTTCTTTTTCTTCAAAATATTTTTGACAAAAACCTGTTATTAATCCTTTAACTTCTCCATAATTCTTAGGCCACATCATATACCCACTAGCAGAAATATGATAATCAGCATCATCATCTAAATATAAATGAAAACTATCTCCATCTAGAACATATTTATCTGACTTTTGAAATCCATTCCAAGAACCAATATTATATTCATTTAATTTATCTATTAATTCTTTTACATCTTCTTTATCTATTTCAGTAGTTTGTTTATCTTCTTCAGGTACTCCATTTGGTTTATAAGTAACTATATATTTATCACTATTTTCTTTTCTTTCTACTCTACAATGATATTGACTATTCATAGCATATCCAACTGAAAAACCAAGTTCAACATATTTAAGTCCATTTACTTGTTTAACTGGATATTCAATTTTCTTTTTAATACTTTTAATCACTAAAAACACCACCAAACCTACTACTATAATTATTAAAGCGATAATAACATATTTTTTCATATTAATTCTCCCTATTTTTTATATGAAATTCTATCTTCAGGAATAATTACTTTATGATCTTCACAAATAATATCTTTATATTCAGATAAATAATATAAATACTCTTCATCACTAACACAAGTAATTAAAGAAGCTAATTCATCTCTAATACTTTTTAAAATACCAATTATTATATTTTTCTTCATATTAATATTTCCCCCTCATATAAAAATTATATCATTTTTCTAAATAGTTTAATAGTCCTATTAATCCTTCATTTATATCATTATAACAAGTATCAAAATCATTAGTATACCAAGGATCAGATATATCTCTAGGATTAATACTAAAATCTAATAATTTATATATTTTATTATCTTTATCATTATTAAAAAATCTTCTTATATTATACATATTATTACTATCCATACCAATTATATAATCATAATAATCATAATCATTCATTTTTATTTGTCTAGCAGTTTTATGTTTATAATCTATATTAAATCTATCTAATATTTTTCTAGTACCACAATGTACCCCATTACCTATTTCTTCAGTACTAGTAGCTGCACTATCAATAATATATTTATCTAAAAGATTATTATCTTCTAACATCTTTTTAAATAAAAACTCAGCCATAGGACTTCTACATATATTACCATGACATACAAATAATATCTTAGTTTGATTCATTTATTCCTCCTACAAATAAAAAGTAGATTTCTCTACTTAATTATTCACCTACTATTATAGATTTTTTAATATTTGATACTATTTCTTCTAATTCTTTTTCACTACTTTGAGGTCCTGAAACAGTAATAGTATAAATATAATCATTGAATTTAGTTAAATAAGTATAATTATAAATTATTGTTTCTCCAGATTTACCCTCGTATTTTTCTCTTAAAAATAATTTAGGCTTTTCACTTTTTAACTTATAACCGTTATCTCCTAAATTTTCATTTAGTTTATTTACATAATTCTCAATATAATCATTATATTCTTGTTTAATTAAATCAATAATAATAACAGTACTTCTATCACTAGGATCTCCTTTAGAATAGATTTGTCTGGTATCTTCTGAATAAATTAAACCTCTTAATTCAGGATGATAATCATATCCTTCGGGCATATAGAATTTTACCCATCCAAATTTAAAATTAGCTTCAACTACACTCTTACTTGTACCTTCATTAGTAGTTTGATTACTTGTTTCTTCTTCCTTTTCACAGCCTACTAAAACAAAACATAATAATAAAATAAATAAAATAGTAAATAATCTTTTCTTCATATCTTTCATCTCTACAGATTATTTTATCACAATTATAAAAACTAAAAAAGCCCCCTAAGGGCTTTAATAAACTATTTTATTTGACTCATTACTTCTTCAGCAAAGTTATCTTGTCTTTTTTCCATTCCTTCGCCTACTTCAAATCTAACAAGTTTAACAAGTTTACATTTATTATTTTCTAAATATTGTTTAACACTTAATCCAGAATCTTTAATAAATGCTTGTTCTTCTAAAACTGTTTCTTCATAGAATTTTCTAATTCTACCTTCAACAATCTTATCAGCAAATTCAGGTTTTTTACCTTCATTTATTACTTGTTCTTTAATAACACCTTTTTCATGTTCTAAATCTTCAGCAGGAACACTATCTATAGTTGTATATAATGGTCTCATAGCAGCAGCTTGCATAGCAGTATCTTTTGCTACTTCTTCATTATCACCTTCAACTACAGTAAGAGATGCTATTTTACCACCCATATGTAGATAAGAACCAAATACTTCTGTTTTCTTTTTCTTAACAACTTCAAATCTTCTTAAAGAAATCTTTTCTCCGATTTTAGCAGTGGCATTAACAATTAAATCATTAAGAGTTTCTTTTCCACTCTTAAGTTCTAATGCTTCTTCTAATGTAGCTGGTTTTCCTTTTAAAACTGCTTCTCCAATTTTATCTAATAATTCTTTGAATTCAGCATTCTTAGCAACAAAATCAGTTTCAGAGTTTAATTCTATAACAGCAGCATTATCTCCTTTAACATATATATTAGCAAGACCTTCAGCAGCTATTCTTTCAGCTTTCTTAGCAGCTTTAGAAATACCTTTTTCTCTTAAATAATCGATTGCTTTGTCCATGTCTCCATTACTTTCAACAAGGGCTTTTTTACAATCCATCATTCCAGCTCCAGTTCTTTCTCTTAAGTCTTTAACCATACTAGCACTAATTTCCATGTTTGACCTCCTAATTTAATGATGAAATTAATTCATCTTTTTTCATAGTTGAATAACCAGAAATTCCCTTTTCTTTAGCAAGTTTCTTTAATTCAGCAACAGTTAATTTAGAATAATCTACTTTTTCTTCTTTCTTTTCAGCTTTTTCTGCTTTTTTAGCAGGAGCTTTCTTAGCAGGTTTTTCTTCTTTAACTTCTTCTTTTGCTGGTGCTTCTTCACTAAAGTCATCTAGTTCAACAACCTTAGTTTCAACTTTAATGTCTTTTGTTGGTGCTTTAACAGTTTCATCTTCAGTTACATAATCAACTAATTCTAAACCATTAGCTTCACAAACAGCATTAGCTAAAACTCCTAATACAACCTTAACACTTCTAACAGCGTCATCATTTGCTGGAATTGGGAAGTCTACATCATCTGGATCACAGTTAGTATCTACAATACCAAAAACAGGAATATGTAATTTTCTTGCTTCTTTAATTGCATTTAATTCTACTCTTGGATCTACTACAATAATAGCTTTTGGTAA
>JAEEGL016524067.1_pt1 | contig 33544 bp, 25 predicted proteins | sample 9134231 | NCBI WGS metagenome assembly JAEEGL01 (sample SAMN16246548, study PRJNA631951) | gut metagenome | biome: gut microbiome; feature: rumen; material: fiber-attached | host: Bos | place: Iran: Karaj | collected 2018-10 | reverse complement strand
TGCGGTGTGTACGTGACTCGAACACGCGACCCCCTGCGTGACAGGCAGGTATTCTAACCAACTGAACTAACACACCAACATGTGAGTGCTAAGGAGCATTTCTTTTCCAAAGCGACTGCAAAGGTACTGCAAGATTTTGAACTGGCAAAGGATTTTGCAAGAAATTTTTCAAAAAAATACCACATCATCAATTAATAATCTGATAAACAGGCTGATAAATTCTCATGAATCAAACTATGAGATGATGTGATATTGAAAATGAAACAGGTCTTGTTTAGAGTCTTTCTTTCTCGCTACTGCCGGCGCCAGTGCCTTTGTACTTGCTCTGGGCGGCGTTGAACTTGTAGCGTACGGTGAATTCCACCTCGCGGGTGTCGCGACGCTGGTTTTGAAGCATCGTGCGCAATCCATAACGCAGTTTGTAGTGCTCTTGAGTGTTGAGCAGGTTATGACCCGTCACCTGGATCGAAAGACGGTCGTTCAGGAACGTCTTGGTAGCCCCAATTTTGAGATTGTAACCTGGATCCCTTAAGGTGACGTTCTCCATGTCGCCGCTGCTTGTGAAGTCGAAGTTGACATTGGCGGTCAAGGTGGGCAATATCTGGAAGTTGTTGCTGAACTGCACGAGGAAGATGGGATCCTTGGGACTGATGAAGCCCACGGGTGACGGTATCTTCATCCACTCCTTAATCATTCCTAAGGTGAGCGACGGTTGGTAAATGCCGAAGCGGGGCGAGAAAGTCAGCATCACGCGCATGGCATCCTTGTGATTTACATTATCATGCGACATCCTTGTGGTCGCTTCACTGCCAGGCACCTCGTGGGCCACATTGACAATCACGTCACGATCATGCTTGTAACCCAGCATCAGATTCACCCACTTGTACATCGCCATGAGCGATACCTCGTTGTTGATGGTAGGCTTGAGCATGGGATTGCCGCCATCCCAGGTGAAACGGTTGGCATAGGTCACGCTGCTGCTCAGTTGCCAGTAGTAGGGACGCTTGATTTTCATCGCATAGTTGAGCATCAGTTGTACCTGCCCGACCCGAGCCATCAGGCCCACGCTGGGGAAAAAGTGGTGATAGTTGCGGCTCTGCTCATCGATGCGCACACCCTGGTTATAGTAGTCGCTGCAGACGTTCTCGTTGCGTAGGCCCAGCCTTAACTGCCCGAAGGGCAGGGGATGACCATACTCGGCGAAGATGATGTAATTGTTTTCGCGTTGCTCGGTAAAAGTGGTGGGGACGATTTGCTCGGGATTGATGTAGTCGTCGTTGCGGCGCGTGTGGCTGAACTCGGTACCTACCTGAAGATTACCGCCCCACAATGGCCATGACAGGACCAATTTGGCCGCACACAGTTGGTTGCGTATCACGCTGGTGCTGGTCACCGTGCGGCTCTCCCATTCCTGGCTCACCTCGTTGTTAAACTGGCTCTTGCGGTCCTTATAGAAGACATAGTCAGTGTTGAAGTCAATGGATGTCTTACCTACCTTGCCGTTGTAGTAGATATTGAGGGTGTAGGGCATATTGGATTTAGAGGTCATGTAGATATCGTTGTCCAGATGGTCATATAAAACGCCATCGGCATTTACATCGGCGGTACCGGTGCCCCAAATGCGTTGCAGGAATTGCTGCTTGGTCTCATATCGGAACCCCATCGAGTGGTTGTCGTTAAAGATGTAGTTGGTGCCCACCGAGGTGTAAATCGAATTATTGTGGCTCTTGAAGTCTGAGCGCTCATCCATGCGCCAGATAGTGTCGGCCTGAACGTCAAAGACGAAGTCATCTTTCTCGATGTGACGATTATCGTTGTACCACACGCTGCCAAAGACGTCTAGGCCCTGCTTGCGGTAGTTCCAGTTCATGCCCAACGCCAAGTCGGGACCCTTGCCCACATATTGACTGGCCTGGGTGTTGAAACTGAAGCCCTCGCCCTGCGGACGCTTGGTTTTGATGAGGATGACCGACTGCACCGTGGCGTCATACTTGGCGCCTGGGTTTGTAATCAGTTCCACGCTCTTGATGTCCTCGCTACTGATCTGGTCCAGTTCCGTCTGGCTCTGCAGTTTGCGGCCATTGATGTAGATGAGCGGCGCGCCTTTGCCAAAGACCTCGATGCCGTCCTTTTTCTTTTGCACACCCGGCAGGTTCTCGAGCACGGCCTTAGCGCTGCCCACCTTGCTCAACAGGGTGTTCTCCACCTCGGTCTTGAGGCCCTCGGTCGTCAATTTGAAAGCAGGACGCTCGCCCTTGACCACGACCTCCCCCAGCATGGTCGTTTCGGGCTCCAATGCAATAGTGCCCAGATCAGCCTTCATACCGTCCAATACTTGGGTTTTATAGCCCAGGTAAGTGATTTTGATAACAGGACGGGTGGCAGTACCAGTGAACATGAAAGCGCCGTCACTATCGGTCGTTGTGCCTGCGACAAAAGCGCTGTCGGTGGCATTCATCAGGACGACGTTGGCAAAGGCGGCAGGCAGTCCCGTCTCATCGACTACCCGTCCCGTAAATGTGGCTGCTGCAACGGTCATCACCATCAGCAGCGCCATTGTAAGTGTCAAAAAGTGTCTCTTCATTGTTATATCTGTTTTTAGTGAATAATCGTGTCGTTGAGGGCAAAATTATCCAGCCCTTCAGCCAATAGACACACACTAAAGGGTGAAAAGTTTCAATCATTTTCACTTTGCAACTCATTTTCACCCTTTAGTGTGTTAAAAAGGCCACGGCAGAGCCATGGCATAGAGAACCCAAACGGTAGCACAGGAAACTGGACAGCAGGCCGGTTCCCTGTGCCATAGCAGAGCTACGGCCACTTTTTTGACCCTTTGCTTGCATGGCCACAATATTGTGTCTATTTTTGCCTTATGGATTGGGAGCAGTACAAGAGTAAAAAGCAATGGGCAGGTGACTTAAAGCCATCGATGAAACGTCGTCGAGTTGGCCATGACTATACAAGCCGCTGCATTTACATGATTACGCTGGTCGTCAAGGAGCGACAGCCACTCCTTGGACACATTACAGGCAATGGTGAGACCGAACCCGCAGTCATGGAATTTAGCCCAATGGGACATGCCGTCGTCCAAGCCTTGAAGGATATTCCCAAATTCTATCCGGCCATCGAAATCTGGGCCCACCAGCTGATGCCAGATCACCTGCACGCCATCTTTTTTGTCAAAGAGCCAATCCCTGTACATCTCGGTAAGGTTATCAATGGCTTCAAGGTTGCTTGCAACCGCCGTTTTCGGCAGTTCAAGGAACAGGGTGTCATCAAAAGCAACCTGTTGGGTTTATGGGAAGATGGATATAATGATACCATCCTTGACCGCCAAGGACAGTTGCAAAACATGAAAAACTATATCCATGACAACCCTCGCAGGTTTGCCCTCAAGCGCGCAAATCCAGATCTATTCCGAGTCCAACGCAACATTCAAAGAGGTGACTATACCTTCACTGCACTCGGCAACATTTTTCTGCTAGATGCCCCAATTCTGATGCAAGTGCAGTGCACCCGAAGGCTCACCGACGAGCAAATCAAGGATACCTGCAATTATTTCCTGAAACAGGTCATGAACGGCGCGGTGCTTGTCTCACCCAGCATCAGCCCAGGTGAAAAAGCCGTCATGAAGACGGCATTTGAGTATGGTTATCCCGTTGTCATCCTGCAAGAGAACGGCTTCGCCCCGCTTGCCAAGCCAGGCGGCCGCAGGTTTGATGCTTGCGCTCAGGGTCGCCTGCTCATGCTGGCACCCTGGGAACATCACAATGACAAGAGGGTTATTAGAAGAGACCAGTGCTTGACGCTCAATGACATGGCCAGGGTAATCTGCCTCAAGGACAAGTCCTGAAAATGGCCACGGCCGAGCCGTGGCACAAGGAACTGGCCTGCTGCCTGCCGGTGAGGTCCCCCGTGCCGTGGCTCAGCTACGGCTGTATGGGCTACATTTGATAGACGCGGCTCACGTTGTCGTCTTGCATGGGGGCGATTTCCTGGCGCAAGAGGACCAGATAGAAGTGCGGCAGCCGTTGAACGGGTGGATGTTCCTGGATAAAACGTTCTATCTTGAGACGGGCGGCGCTGCGCAGGGCGTCATCGTCGCAGGGCACTAACTGCTCTTTTCCCACGAAGGCAATCTGCCAGAAGGCCATATAGCCGATGACATAGCGCTCCACAGCATCGTTGATGTCCTCGTCATGAACTAACTGATCAAACATGAAGTGCTCACTCTCACACAGGCCGACGACGGCCCATGACAAATCGATGTATCTGATGTGCTGTTTCATAATCTGTTCTTCTCTTCATTTCCGGCACCTGTGCCTTTATACTTGTTGCGCGTCCAATTGAAGTGATACCGAATGGTCACCTCGGCATAGCGGGTCTCATTGGTGCGGTGCTGTCTCAGGGTTAGCTGCCCGAACCTCACGAGCACGTCCTGGTGGTTGCGGTGCAACAGGTCATGCCCCGCCACCTTGATGGACAGGCGATCGTCAAAGAACGTCTTGGTCAAGCCTATATAAAGATCCACCTGATAGCTACGGCTGCTGATGTTCTCGGTGTCGCCCGTACTTTGCCAGTCAAGGTTGAGCGAGCCCGTCAAGGAAGGCATAAACTTGAAGTTGTTATTCCACTGGGCAACGAAGATGGGCTGTGACGGGCTATAAAAACCGTCAGGCATGGGAATCTTCATCCATTCCTTCAGCATGCTCACAGTGAATTGCGGATTCCAGATGCCGATGTGCGGTGCAGCGGTCAGACTGAGGGTCAAAACGTCCTTTTTATCAATATTCTCCTGGATGATGAGTGTCGTGGACTCGTGCCCATCGACTTGGCGTCCCAACTGCAAAACCACATCCTTGAGGTGGGAGTAGCTTGCGTTAAAGGAAAGGAATTTCCAGGTGGCATCCAGCGACACATTATTGATGATGGTGGGCTTCAGGAACGGGTTGCCTGACTGCCAGGTAAAGCGGTTGGAATAGTAAGTCTGATTGCTGAGTTCAAAATAGGTGGGACGGCGAATCTTCATGGCATAGCCCACTATGACATTGACCTTGCCCACCTGTGTTGATAGTGACAAGCTCGGGAACAAGTGGTTATAGTGGCGGCTTTGTCCATCGATGCGGATACCCTGGCTGTAATAATCAGTATTCACGTATTCATCACGCAATCCACCGCTCAGTTGACCGATGGGCGTCAATCGGCTGTACTCGATAAAAGCACTGTAGTTGCGTTCCTTGACCTCAGTGTAACTTGACGGGACAATCTGTTCGGGGTTTATGTAGTCATCATTGCGGTGGGTATAGTCTAACTCGGTGCCCACCAACAGGTTGCCGCCCCACAGGGGCCATGACAGGACGAGTTTGCCTGCAAACAGTTCATTTCTCACTGCATTAACGCTAGTCACTGTGCGGTCATCCCACTCCTGACTCTCCTCAAAGTTCCACTCATTGGCGCGGTTCTCGGTGAAATAGTAATCGGCATTGAAATCGATGCTGGTCTTACCCACCTCGCCATCGTAGTAAAGATTAAGCGAGTGAGGCATGTTATGGCTTGTTTTTGCCTTATTGCTGGTCATTAGGCTGTCGTAGAAACTGCCGTTGGCGCTTACATCGGCTGCGAAGAAGCCTTTGTTACTGTCATTGAGTCGGATGCTGCTGTTGTATTGGATTCCCACCGAGTGCTTGTCGTTGAACTGGTAGTTCGTTCCCAGTACAAGGCGCAAGATGTTGTAATTACCCTGACTTCGGCCGTAATTGTCCTGATGCCATGTGGTATCGCCCATAACGTCTTGAGTGATGCGGTATTTCTGCAACCAGCCGTTTTCAAAATCGCTGGCAGTGCCAAATACATCCAATCCACGATGGCGGTAATTCCATAGAAAGGCATTATAGGTGCGCGACATCTCGCCCTGAAAGAAACTGCTTCTCAAGTGGCCGCCCCAACCCTCGCCCAGTGACTTACGCGTTTTGATGCGAATGACACTCTGTACCGACGCATCATACTTTGCCCTTGGATTGGTGATGACCTCGACACTCACGATATCCTGAGATTTCAACTCATTGAGTTCCGATGCGTCACGCATCAACCGGTTATTGATGTAAATGAGCGGTTCCCCCTTACCGAAGACCTCGATGCCGCCATCTTTGCTCAAGACACCAGGGATATTTCTCAAGACGTCCTCGGCAGTGCCCAATTGGCTCAGGATAGAACTGTCAACCATCGTGAGAAGGCCTTCTTTGCCAAGTTTGTGGACGGGACGTTGCCCCTTGACCACCACTTCATCCAGCATGGCTGCGTCAGGTTCCATTGTGATAGCGCCCACGTTACCAGGAGTCACATTAATGAAGCTGGTCTTGTATCCCACGCTGGATATTTTCAAGATGCCCGTTTCCAACGCTCCCGTGATGCAGAAAGCGCCGTCGTCTCCTGTAATGGAGCCCTGAACGAAGGTTGAGTCGGCACCGTCGAGCAATACCACGTTGACATAGGGCATCGGAGCCTGGTTCTCGTCGAGGACAATGCCCGTGAATGTCGCTGCCGTTGCCGAGGCTATCGTCATCAGCAACGCAATTAATGTAATCATCAGTTTTTCAATCATAATTCTTGCCTTTATTGGTTTCTTGATGGCAAAAGTATCGGAGTGCCGTCAATAATGACACGCACTAAAGGGTGAAAAGTTGCAGGATTATCTCGATGAAACGGCATTTTCACACTTTAGGGTGTTAAAGGGTATTGAAAGGCGTAACGATGTCTTAACGATAAGGCTTTTTAAGGGAGATTGCTTGCTGGCGTAAGGCCTATTTGGTATATTTGCAGGATAAAACAAGAACGACCTGCATGGCAAAGATTGAGGATTTCTTTACATTGACCAACCACGTCGGGGGTGTGGACGACGAGCGTTATCTGCACCTGGACCCGATGATTCGTGCCATCGATGCAATGGCCAATGCGACCTATCAGAGCATCTATGTGATTGACTACTTCAAGCAGGGCTTCCTGCATGTGGCCAGCAATCCCCTGTTCCTGTGCGGTCACACAGCCGAGGAAGTGCGTGAGATGGGTTACCGCTTCTATATCGACCATGTGCCGGCCGACGAGCAACTGATGCTTACCGAGGTCAACGAAGTGGGATTCAAGCGGTTTAACGAGACACCGCTTGAGGTGCGCGACCGTTGCTTCATGAGTTATGATTTCCATATCGTGAACGGCAGCAACCGCTATCTGGTAAACCACAAAATTACCCCGTTTGCCCTTGCCGATGACGGGCGGGCTTGGCTCGCCCTGTGCGTGGTGTCGTTGTCGGCCCACAACACACCTGGGCAAGTTGAATTCCGCCGCAAGGGCGAGCGTTCCTACTGGGAATATGACTTTAACAGGCACAGCTGGCAAGAACGGCTGATTGTCACCCTGCGCCCCCAAGAGAAACAGGTACTCATCCTATCTGCCCAAGGCTATACCGTGCCACAGATTGCCGACAAGATGTGCCGTGCGCTAGACACTGTCAAGACCTACAAACGGGCACTGTTTGAGCGCTTGGGTGTGCGCAGTATAACAGAGGCCCTGACTGTTGCTACCAATCAGGGCCTGATATAGGATGTGAATAGTGTATTGTTACTCGTCGTAGTCTAGCAATTCCCTGCCGTAAGGGGTGAAGAGGCGTTTAATCTCTTCGGGCTTAAGCATGTAGGGGTAGATAGGGGCATCGATAGCGCCCTGGGCGTAGCTGGCGATCTCATAGACTTGATACACAACATGGAGCACATGATCCTGTATATGGAAATCTCTGGGTAACGGCAGCAGTCCATTGTCGGGAATAAAGAGGTCGTCTTTGTCGTAGTCATATTCCACTTTAATGGATTTGAGTGTCGCGGTGCGCAACAGGGTAGTGTCGGAAATAATATCAGCGAGAGTGATGGCCTTCTCTGTCTTGAGGTCATAGGTGACATAGTTGTTGGCATAGATGCCATGGGCAGCTCCTGCCAAATAGGAATAGGTTCCCAGATGGTAGGTGAGCAAACGGTCGGTCATTTTTTCCATGCTTATCCTCACTTCGCTGGTCGAGAGTTTGCCATCGTCAAATTTGACACTTTTCACTGGCACCAGGAGTTCCCTCTCATATTCGGTGTAATTGCTTGGGTCGAGCAGGAAATCAGTGACCTTATCAAGCTGGTTGAGTTCGGCGCTGTCGGTCATGGCACGGAATAGGGCCTGCTGGAGCTCAGGACAAGGTTTGCCGTTGATAATCTCAGGCCACAAGGCAGTAAATGTGTTGTCAAAGTACAGCGTGTCACGCTCTTCATCATAGTAGGAAAACATCTTTTCCATCTTGATGTTGCTGAACTGGCACAGGGTGCTGTCGCTGTTGGCTGCCTGCGGATTGTTGTTGCCGGTGCTGCATGAACCCATCATAGCCATAGCTGTGAGGGCAAATAAAAAATGTCTCATAGTCATCGTCTGTTATTACGGATTTTCGCCTGCAAAGGTAACGATTTCTTTCTTTTTGGTGCCATCGGATGGGGAATAAAAAAAAATCCTCGACTCACGTCGGGGATTGCTTAACTAATTAACCTTCTAATACCATTAACATAAACCTTTAAACAATCTTTAATCAATTTCGAAAATACAGCTGTCTCTCGATACCTGAATTTTCATTAACCTTAAAAACTATTACCATGAAAAACCACTGCAAAAATAGTGCAAATATGTTTTATAACATACTTTTTAGACATAAATCAACCAAAAATTAACAAAAATTTATAATATAACCAATTTTTATCGTGAAATTCATAGTTGTTAACATTTTGGACAAGAATCTCACAAGGATCAAAATGTTGCCTACATGATACGTCAAGAGGAGGACAGGCGTCGACTTATCCCCCTCTTGTTGATCACTTGATAGGGTTCAATTAATTACATGTCCAGTGCGATACGGAATCCAACATTGACATTGGCACTCGTCGGGAAGCCCTCATGACGATAAGTCACACGGTTCATTCTCCAGGCCTGATCCCAGCTGCCACCACGCACCACTCGGGCATCACCACTTGCAGGTCCCGTGGGATTGGTCTGGGCCTCTTCGGTGTAAAGGCCATAATAGTCTGAAGTCCATTCACCGACATTACCTGCCAAATCATAAATGCCTAACTCGTTGGGAGCCTTGGTGCCCACGGCATGGGTGATGTCACGGGAATTTCCTCCGTGCCATGCCACTTCGTCAATATTATCTCCGCCGGGATACATGTAGCCATGGTCATATTTTCCGCCACGTGCGGCATATTCCCACTCGGCTTCGGTGAGCAAGCGGAAGGTCTTGCCGGTCTTTTGGTTAAGGCGGTTGATGAAGGTCAGGCAGTTGGCATAAGTCACCTTCTCCACAGGGCGTTGAAAGTCATTGGTATAGCCATTGGCGCTGACAAACCAGCTTGGGTTGTTATTGGTACCCATCACGGCTTTCCACAACGCTTGGGTTACCTCGGTCTCAGCGATGTAGTAATCGGACAGCGTTACCTGATGAACGGGTAACTCCCAGGGTTTGACATAGGGGTCAAAGTCGCGGCCACCCATCATGAAGGTACCACCCTGGACGGGAATCATTTTGAAGGTCACAGTTCCCACAGTGATCTCCATCGGTTGGGGTTCAAAGGGCCACTCTTGCGTCAGCAGGTAGTCAATTAATGAGGTCACGTCGCCGATTGTCACGTTACTGTCACCGTCAACATCACATGCGTCCATGACAACTCTCGACGGATCACCACTCAGCAGGTAATCGATCAGCGAAGTTACATCGCCGATTGTCACGTTATTGTCACCGTCGACATCGCCACGAAGCACATCGCTCTGAGCATTCATCGGCATCCAAAACATGGCCATCAGGCACGAGATTAACACAGTCTTAAAAAAGTTCTTTCTATACATTGTTTCTATAACTTTAAAAAAATTATTTGATATTCTTGATGTTTATGTATTAATGGAGGAAGGAGACGTTTCAACACACTATGAATTATCGGTTAGTAAGGGTGGCAAAGTAAATCATGTCGATTTCCTCGTAGGAGAAGTCACCGCTAAAGAAGTTGCCTGTCTTGAGTTTCAGGCAGTCAGACAGGCGTTGCAGCGCCTGCTCAAACATCTGCTGATGGTCAAATGCCAGCTGGGGCAACTCGTTGATGGGGAACCATTGGGCACGTCGTGCATCATCGCTTCCCTTGACCTCCTGCACGTGGGTGAGGGTAAAATAGGCGATGGAGATGATGCGCTCACGTGGGTCGCGGTCGGGGGCGGTGAATGCACCCAACTGCTCGATGTCGGTCACTTGCAAACCCGTCTCTTCCTGTAACTCGCGGCGAGCCCCGTCGGGGGCATCTTCATCGATGTTGAGGAATCCTCCAGGAAATGCCCAGCAGCCCTTATAGGGTTCTCCGCCGCGTTCAATAAGCAGGACATTCAATCGCAATCCATCATAGCCAAAGACGACGCAATCGGTCGTGACGGCAGGGTGCGGATATCGGTAACAGTAATTTCCTTCCATGGACTTAATCTTCAATAAAGAAAACTTGCATCTGTTGAGCATCAGCCGAACGCTCAAGAGCAACGGCGGCAAATGGCACCAGCTTGTGCTTCGTCTTGCTGCCTGTGTTCACTTGATAATAAAAGATGACATTGCCGGGACTCTGCTTCACCTTCATGGGGGTGACCATGGTGGGCTTATTGGTTTCGGGCAGCAGGACGGCAACGACAAACTGACGTTTCCAATCGATATCGGTGGGAGCGCCACCCATAATGGCGGCAGGTCCAAATACTTTCTGAAAATCCTCCTCGCGGTCCAGAATTAGCTGTAGGGGCCTGTTGCAAGGAATTTCATTGCGCACGTAATAGTTTTTCAGCGTCACGAATGACACCTCCTTGGCCCCTTTCTTGGCTTTTTTCAGCGGATTGGCAGCGGCACATTGCAGACTGACAAGAGCCGCTGTTATCAATATGAGAATAAGTGCTAAACGTTTCATCATTTGGAGTGCTCGTTGGTGATTTTATTGTAGTAGAAATTCAGCACATCGCTAGCGGCCACAAACGACGTCTGCTTGCCGGCGAGCACGGTCTCTTCCTTGATATTGAGTAGGCGCTCAATCTCAGGATCGAAGTAGAAACGTGCCAGCAACTGTTCGTTGATGGTCTCGCGCATCCAGTATCGCTCCTGCTCATGGCGTTTCTCGTCAAAGTAGCCGCTGGCCTTGACGTGGGTAAAGTAGCGGTCAATCATGTCCCACACCTTATCGATATCCAAGTCATAATAGCCTGAGTAAGTGATGACTTCGGGGAGGAAGCCGCTTGGGGGTAGGGGATAGAGGTGCAAGGCATTGCGGAATTGGGCTGCTGCCAGCTTGGCGCGTTCCACATTGTCGCCATCACACTTGTTGATGACGATGCCGTCGGCCATCTCCATGATGCCGCGCTTGATGCCCTGCAGTTCGTCACCAGTGCCGGCGAGTTGGATGAGCAGGAAGTAGTCCACCATCGAGTGCACGGCAATCTCGCTCTGTCCCACACCCACGGTCTCAACAAAGATGGTGTCGTAGCCAGCCGCTTCACACAGCACGATGGTCTCGCGTGTCTTGCGCGCTACACCGCCCAGCGAACCTGCCGAGGGGGAAGGGCGTATGAAAACATCGGGCTCAATGGCCAAGCGCTCCATGCGTGTCTTGTCGCCAAGGATAGATCCCTTGGATCGCTCACTACTGGGGTCGATGGCCAGAACGGCCAGTTTATGGCCCTGCTTGATGACGTGCATGCCGAATGAGTCAATCGACGTGCTCTTGCCGGCACCGGGCACGCCCGTGATGCCGATGCGTCGTGAGTTGCCAGTATAAGGCAGACACTTCTCGATGACCTCCTGCGCAATAATCTGGTGTTCGGCATTGCGGCTCTCGACCAGTGTTACCGCTTGTCCAAGCACGGCGCGATTGCCCTTGCGTATACCCTCGACATACTCGGCTGGCGTCAACTGCGGTTTGCGCTTGCGTTTCAGGTAGGGGTTGACACTGGGCAACTGCTCCACACCGCTGTTCACCTGCAAGCCCGCATATTGTTCGTCGTTCTCGGGATGTTGCATCGAGGGGCATTCCTCATTATGTTGTACAATTCTTGTTTTGTCTGCCATATTTAGTTCTAAGTTTAATTTCTATCTAACGCCTTATTCCTAACGCCTATTTATCTATAATGCCCACTAGGCGTATGGTGAGGCGTGGTGTCTCGGGGTCGTTGGTCATTATTGTGAGCGGCACGTTAAGCAGTTCGCCCTGCTGGCGTGATGGATCAACTGTCACGTGGACGGTTGCTGTCTTGCCGCGCTTGATTTCCTGCTTGTTGGTTTGCAAGGTAATGCCTTCGCCCTCGGGTACCCACAGCCGCCTGATCATGAGATTGCTCTTCCCCTTGTTGGTGATGGTGAAGGAACGTGTCGCTGTCGTAGCGGCAGTCATCGTCTCAAAATCCAGGCGGTCGCCGCAGTCTACGCTTACTACTGGCGCGTTTTGCCGTTCCTTTTCGGTAAGGTCGTCAAACGACTCAATGACCTGTGCCATCACTTGCACGTCGGCCTTGCCAACAGCGGCTGTGGACGGCTGGTGGAGGGGCTCGCATGACAGCATGAGGGTGTCGATGTTCAGGCCCCACTGCGGCGCTTTGCCCGATAGGTAGTGCACCGTGAGTGCTGTGACCTTTGCTGGGGGTACCGTATCAGGCACAATGGCGGGTCTAAGGTGGTCTTTGCCGCCTTGAACCTTCACGACCAGCGTGTCGGTTGAGGCATTATAGGCGCTCAGGTATTCCGTTTTGCTCTTGCCACGCGTGAGTTCACCCATGGGGATGCTACGCTGGCTGATGCGCAAATCGCCGGCACGCAGCGGATACTGTTTATCGAGCGTGGCAGCAGTGGGGATGACGTTGCCTGTGATTTCCAGTATGGTACGCTTGGGAATTGTGTTGGTGAAAACCAGCACCTGTTTAGTGAACTGGCCAGGACGACCTGACGGGTTATAGGTGATACCGACCGAGGTCGTATCACCTGGTGGGATAGGCTTATCGGTATAGGTGACTGCCGTGCATCCGCATCCAGCTTGTGCCTTGATGATGAGCAGGGGCTCATTGCCCGTGTTAACCAGCCTTATCTGGCAGGTGACTTTACCGTCTTGCTCCATAAAGACGCCAAAGTCATGTTGCCGCTCCAGCCAGGTCACCTCGGGCTGTGCTGCAACAGTCATCGCCATGATGGCAAGCAGTGCTATGGTCAGGGCTCGTCTCACTTATTTCTTGGGAATGACAGTGCCCTCGATGCGTAGGGTAGTGGTGCGCTCCTTGCCGTTAGTCTTGATTTTGACGGTTTTCTTGAAAGCACCAGGACGGCCAATGGGGCTATAGGTCACTTTGATTTTGCCTTTCTTGCCCGGCTTGATGGGTTTGGTGGGATATTCGGGGCGTGTGCAGCCGCACGAGGCCGTCGCATCGATGATAAGTAGCGGCTTGTCGCCAGTGTTGGTGAACTCAAAGGTGCAGCTCACGGGACCGTTGGCCTCCTTGATGGTGCCGAAATCGTGGCTCTTGACCTCAAATGTCGCCTCGGCATACTTGTCATCAGCTAATCCGCTGATGGCCACCAGACAAACTGTAAATAAAGTTATAAAAAACCGTTTAGTCATGTTTGATTCTATCAATAGAGTTAGTCTAACCTGCAAAGTTAGGAACATTTTTTGGGTTATTGGATATTGTGATGCTTTTTTTGTTTATCTTTGCGCAAGATTAACTAAACTTTAATTTTTAAGGCTTATGAAAAATATATAAGATTATTTGTTGCATTGCTGGTGATGTTTGTTGCCGCCAACTGCTTTGCCCAGGACAGTTACCGCCAGACGGTAAAGGAGATTATCGCTCCAAATCTCCAAGACTATATGACTCGATACGAATCTTTTTTGAAGACAGATATCACGTTCTGGTTCAAGAGTGGAGGAGATGTGGATCTGAAGCAGTTGACAGAACGCTATATGCAGGAACGTATGTTGGACAATGTTACCGATCTGGTTCTGCCCAAGATAAAAGAGATCGGTGTCTCGGAAGCAGATATCAAGGCAACCATGTCGCTCCTTGCCACGCCCGAGGGCAAGGCCTACAGGGAACACAATCAGCAATGGACCGAGGCAACGAAAGCTGAGTTTATTTCCATAATGACTCGGGACAGTCTTAAGATTAAGAATGGAGACACCTCAGACCCAATTCAGCCCAAAGCTGAAATCGATGCTGGGTATATTGAGAAATACAAGACGGCCATGGACGCCAACGTCGACAAAATGATCTCGAAATTTTTTGCTGGATATTCCAATTTATTCACAGCGATTTTAGGACAATGGCCTGATGGCCACGAGAAATTTGTTCAGGAGCAGAAGCAGGAGATGCAGCAGACGTTGGAGAATTTGAAGGCCTGGATGACTGCTAATGTTCCTGCGATTTTGATGAATAGCGCTTATGGCATCATGACGCCCGAAGACCTTGATTTTGCCACCAAGTTGAATGCCCAAGATACCCACAAGTTAATGGACCTCTTTCCCAGGAGCGGTGATGACTTGATGTCATTCAGTTCCGATATGCTGATTGATTATGTGGAATGGATGACGGATCATGGCGCTGTTCTTGAGTATGACGGCGTCCTCGATATGCTCAAGCAAAAGCGTGGCAACTAGACGATTGGCGCTCATCGCCAGATTGTTGAAAACACTCATCGGCCGTTGTCAGCGATATTGAATGACAGCGGCTGATGCCGTCTCAAAAAATGACCATTTTTGGAGTTTTTAATGGAAACAAGGGCTAAGTGCCATTTTTTGTACATTTGCCTTAGGCTAAGGATAGGTTGCGCCTTGGAAATGCTCAAATAAATTTGGCATTTCGCTCGGCTTGCACTACCTTTGCAGGATAAAACCTAAAATTAAGTACAATCATGATGAAGAAATTCTTGTTATCACTTGCAGCGATGACGGCGATTACTGCAATGGCCGACACACCGCTGTGGATGCGTTATGCCCGCATCTCGCCCGACGGCAACAAGATCGCGTTCTGCTACAAGGGTGACATCTATGTGGTGCCCTCGACCGGCGGACAGGCTGTGCAGTTGACCTCACAGTCGAGTTATGAATCCGAACCCGTGTGGTCGCCTGATGGCACATTGCTGGCCTTTGCCAGCGACCGTAAGGGCAACAATGACATTTTTGTGATGCCCTCCACCGGTGGCCAACCCAAGCAACTCACCCGCAACAGTGCTGCCGAGACGCCCTGGACCTTCAGTCCCGATGGCAAGTACATCTACTTCAGTGCCGCAATCCAGGATCCCGCGAGCAGCATGCTGTTCCCGAGCGGACGTCTGACCGAGGTGTATAAGGTGCCCGTTGAGGGCGGCCGCGCCACCCGCGAGCTGGGCACTCCCGCCGAGTACATCTGCTGGAACAAGACTGGCGAATACTTTGTCTATCAGGACCGCAAGGGCGGCGAGGACGAGTACCGCAAGCACCACACGTCTTCGATCACTCGTGACATTTGGCGCTATGACGCTAAGACCGGCAAACACACTAACTTAACCAACATCGGCGGCGAGGACCGCAATCCTGTCCTGAGCCCTGATGGCAAGACGGTATACTTCCTGAGTGAGCGCAACGGCGGCTCGATGAACGTGTACTCAATGCCCTTGGATCGTCCCAGCCAACTCAGCGCGGTGACCAACTTCACTGTCAATCCTGTGCGCTTCCTGTCGATTGCCAACAACGGCACGCTGTGCTTTACACAGGATGGCGAACTCTACACCATGCGCCAAGGCGGTACCCCCAGCAAGGTTAACATCAGCTTGTGGCATGATGACAGCGACCAGATACAGCGCATGTCGCACACCCGTGGCGCTACTGATGCTGCCGTCTCGCCCGACGGCAAGATGGTGGCCTTTGTAGTGCGCGGCGAGGTCTTTGTCACCTCGGTAGAGTACAATACCACCAAACGCATCACCGACACCCCCGCTGCCGAGAACTGGGTATCGTGGGGCTCGGATAACCGCACGCTGGCCTATGCCACTGAGCGTAACGGCAACTGGGAACTCGTCCTTGCCACCATCGAGCGCAAGGATGACCCCAACTTTGCCAACGCAACCCTCATCAAGGAAGAAATCCTCCTGCCTTCGACCACTGTAGAGCGCACTCGTCCTTGCCTGTCACCTGACGGCAAGAAACTGGCCTTTATCGAGGACCGTTTCTACCTCAAGGTGCTCGACCTCAAGAGCAAGCAGGTGACGCAGGTGACCGACGGCTCAACCTGGTATGAGACCAACGGTGAGTTCAATTATGCATGGTCTCCTGACGGCAAGTGGTTCACCCTCGAGTTCATCGGCAACCAGCGTGATCCCTATACTGACATCGGCATAGTTCCGGCCACTGGCGGCAAGATTACCAATATCACTGGCAGTGCTTACATTAGCGAGGATCCCCGCTGGGTGATGGAGGGCAATGCCATCATGTTCCGCAGCAATCGCTACGGTATGCGCAGCCATGCCTCGTGGGGTTCGCAGGACGACGTGTTCCTGGCTTTTGTCAACCAGGATGCATTGGATCGTTACAACCTCAACAAGGAGGACTATGAGCTGCTGACCGAGGCCGAGAAGGAAGCTAAGAAGGCCGAGGAAAAGAAGGTCGAGGATGCCAAGAAGAACAGTAAAAAGAAAGGCAAAGAAGCTCCTGCCGCCAAGGCCGATGACAAGGCAATCAAGGTGGAACTTGAAGGCATTGAGGACCGCATCGTGCGCGTGACACCCAACTCAAGCAGCATCTCGGGTTGCATGATTACTCCTGACGGCGAGTCTCTCTATTACTTGTCTGCCTTTGAAAAAGGCTATGACCTCTGGAAGATGGACCTGCGCAAGCATGAGACCAAGCTGTTGAACAAAATGGGTGGCGGCGGTGCCGACATTCAGGCCAGCAAGGATGGCAAAACGCTGTTTGTGCTGGGTGGCAGCAAGATGCAGAAACTCACCGTGTCAGGCGACAAACTCACGGGAATCGACTACAAGGCCGACATGAAGATGGACCTGTTTGCCGAGCGTGAGTATATGTTCAACCACGTGGACAAGCAAATCGAGAAGCGCTTCTACAACCTCAACTATCACGGATGTGACTGGAAAGCCAATGTCGAGACCTATCGCAAGTTCTTGCCCCACATCAACAACAACTACGACTTTGCCAACCTGTTGAGCGAGTTGCTGGGTGAGCTGAATGCATCGCACACTGGTGGCCGCTACTATCCTACTGCAGGAGAGGCAACTTCCGATCTGGGCCTCATTTATGATTGGAATTACACGGGTAACGGCCTCATGATCGAAGAGGTCATCGAGGGTGGACCGCTGGCCAAGGCCAAGAGCCAAGTCAAGCCCGGTGCCGTCCTTGAGAAGATTAATGGCACTTATATCAATTTGGAGAATGACTATACTGAACTGCTTAACGGTCAGGCCGGCAAGAAGACGCTTCTTTCATTCTTCAATCCCAACACCGGCAGGCGCTGGGAAGAGGTCGTGAAGCCCATTACCAAGGGGGACTTGAGCGACTTGATGTACAAGCGTTGGGTAAAGCGCAACGCACACATTGTGGACAGCCTGTCCAATGGCCGATTGGGATATGTGCACCTGGAATCGATGAACGACGCCAGCTATCGCGACATTTATAGCGATGTGCTGGGAAAATACAACAAGCGTGATGGTATCGTCATCGATACCCGTTTCAACGGCGGTGGTCGCCTGCACGAGGACATCGAGATTCTCTTTAGCGGCCAGAAGTATTTCACTCAGGTGGTGCGCGGACGCGAGGCGTGTGACATGCCCAGCCGTCGATGGAACAAACCCAGCATCATGCTGCAGTGCGAGGCCAACTACAGCAACGCACATGGCACGCCTTGGGTTTATAGCCATGACAAACTCGGTAAATTGGTCGGTATGCCTGTTCCTGGCACTATGACCAGTGTGTCGTGGGAGCGACTGCAGGATTCGTCACTGATCTTCGGCATTCCCATCATTGGCTACCTGTTGCCTGAGGGCAACTACCTCGAGAATACGCAACTTGAACCCGATATCAAGATTGCCAATAATCCCGAGACCGTCACCAACGGTGAAGATTTGCAGCTCAAGGCTGCCGTCGAAGAGTTGATGCGCGAGTGCGGACTGAAATAACTGATTATTCATTTTGTGGGACCCCAGTGTGGGGTCCCACTTTTAGAAATAACCTATTCTTATGATTGACTTTATCTCGACTCATCTGACCGACGTCATCGGTTACACTGCATCGATTTGTCTGATATTGGGCTACATGCCACAGGCGATCTACACCATCCGCACCCATGACACCGAGGGTATCGCTCTGCCCACCTTCCTGATGATGGGCCTGGGCGGCATATTCTTTGCCATCCAGGGATTGCTGCTCAAGAACTGGCCTCTGTTCATTACCAATGTCATCACTACCGTGTCCAGCGCCATCGTGTTCGGCATTAAAATCTATAACGACTATTTCAAGAAAAAATAAAAAGCATGGTTTTTTCTTGGATAGATAACGAAATAAATGTACCTTTGACAAATTTTAATTGAAGGACGCGAAATCTCTAAAGGACTTTCCCTCGTGTAGCTGGAAAGTACCAATTTGACAAACTGGCTAAGTGTTGACTAATAACTATTATTTTATTTTGTTTTTATGAGACTTAAACTGTTTTTGCTTTTAGCACTCTTTGCAACCCTGCCGCTGCTGGCACAGCGAACAGGTGTGCGTGGCGTGGTCGTGGACGCAAAAAGCGGCCTGCCTGTCGAGGGTGCTACCGTCATGCTTGACAATCAGGGCAATGCGGCGACAACCGATGTCTCCGGTATGTTCCTGATTGACGATGCCCGGCAGGGTGCCGACGAGTTGATTGTCCTGTGCTACGGCTTCAAGGACTGGTCACAGTCGGTAACCATCATCGAGAATGTGATTGAGAACCTGGGCACGATTCAAGTCGAGCCCGTCTCATTCGAGAGTGCCGAGGTAATGGAGTATCGCAATGCCGTTGTTGACATGGCATTGTCCGAATCGCAGCTCGAGGACGAGGAAGGTAACACGCAGGAGGTGGCATTGCTTAGCGGAGCTACCGACAACCCCTTCTACCAGGCATCGAGCTACACGTTCAGTACCGCACGTTTCCGTATCCGCGGTTACGAGAGCCAGAAGACCGAGACCTACATCAACGCCATTCCTTTCAACGATGGTGTGCGCTTCTCGTTTAACTACTCGATGACAGGTGGCTTGAACCAAGCCTTCAGGAACAAGACCATCGGCATGGGACTTGAGGACAACACCTATGGCTTTGGTGGCATCGGCGGTGCCAACAACATCAAGACTTATGCTGCCGACTATGCACCTGGCACTCGTTTGAGTCTCGCCTATACCAACGGCAACTACCGTTGGCGCGGTATGGTCACACATGCCACGGGTTTGAACAAGCACGGATGGGCAATGACAGTTTCTGCTGTGGCCCGTTATGCTGATGAGGGTGTCTATCCAGGCTCGTTCTACAACAGCTGGGGCTACTTCCTCGCGTTGCAGAAGGTCTTCAACCCGCAGCACTCATTGACACTGACCACCTTTGGCGCTCCCACCAAGCGCGCTGCCAACTCGGCAGTCTTCGAGGAAGCATGCCAGCTGGTAGGCAGCAACATGTACAGTCCTGACTGGGGATGGCAGGAAGGCAAAAAACGCAATTCCAAAGTGGTGGAATCCTTTGATCCCACAGCTATACTCAACTGGCTTTGGAAGCCCAACGAGAAAACCTCGTTGAACACGGGTTTTGCCTATCACAAGTCCTTTTACAGCAAGGCTGCGCTGAACTGGCATGATGCAGCTGACCCACGACCTGACTATTACCGTTATCTCCCCTCATATTATGCCAACGAGGATGTAGCGGCCTATTATACCGACCTGTGGACCAGCGAGAGTGATATCACTCAAATTCGCTGGGACAACCTGTATCAAATCAACTACCTGAACAGTAAGAGCCCCGATAGGGATGAATTGGGAGTAGGTTCTACTTATATTCTTGAGAATCGCCACAGCAACCAGTCCAGCTTCACTCTGTCATCGGTACTCAACCAGCGCATCTCACGCCAACTGACGATGCAGTTGGGCGCCAATGCCAACTACACCGTTTCGTCCTACTACAAGACAGTTAAAGACTTGTTGGGAGGCAACTTCTGGCTTGATATTGACAACTTCAGTGAACGCGACTTCCCCGAGGATCCTGATTTAGGTCAGAATGACTTGAATAATCCCAATCGCAAAGTTTTGAAGGGTGAACGTTTCGGTTATGACTACGACATCCTCACGTTCAAGGCTCAGTTATGGAACCAGTGGGTACTCAACCTGGCCAAGTGGGAGCTGTTTGCCAGCGTCAAGGGAGATTACTTCCAGTTCCAGCGCGATGGTCACATGCGCAACGGCCGCTCTCCTGAGAACTCTTATGGTAAGGGTAAGGGACACAATTTCTTTACCTATGGTGCCAAGGCGGGTATCACCTTCAAACTCGATGGTCGCAACAGCTTCACGGGCCATGCCTTCTATGGCACTGAGGCACCGCGCCCCTATGATGCCTATATCTCTTCTCGCACCAAGGATGATGTCATTGACCTCAAGGTGGAGAAAATCTTCTCGGCTGACTTGAGCTATGCGATGAATTATCGCAATTTCAAGGGTATTGTTACCGCATTCTTCACCGATCAGCGTGACAATACTGAGCGCAACTCGTTCTATGACGATGCGCACAGCACATTCATGAATTTCGCCCTCACGGGTGTCCACAAGCAGTACAAGGGTGTTGAGGTAGGTCTTAGCTATAAGCTGTCCCCCTCATTGACCGTCAGCGGCGCTGCCAATATTGCCCGCTATCAGTACAAGAACCGTCCTATCGGTACCCGCAGCTATGAAAATGGTTCTGAGGCCGATGTGACTACTGTGGTATATCTGAAAAATTTCTATGTTTCAGGCACACCCCAGGAGTGCTACATGCTGGCATTCAATTGGTCGGGCCCCAAGCAGTGGTTTGTGGAATTGAATGGTGCTTGGATGAACCGTTCCTATGTGAGCATTTCCCCCAACCGTCACGAGCCCATCAATGATTTGTATTTAAAAGCTGAAAGTGAAGAACAGTTGAGGCAAATCATTAAGGACCTCAGCGTGCAGGAAAAACTCAACGAGGCTCTGGTCATCAATGCCAGCATCGGTCATGTGATTTACATCAACCGCTCGGCATCGTTCAATATCAACCTGAACCTGAACAACATCCTCGACAACAAGAACATCCAGACGGGTGGCTATCAGCAAGGCCGCACCGACACCAAGGACATTACCAACACTGCCAACAAGTTCCCCAACAAGTATTACTATGCTCAGGGCTTCAAGGTGTTCTTGAATCTGGGTCTGCGTTTCTAATCTATTCAGTTTCAACAATCAACAGATAACAATAAAACAAACAATATAATCATTATGAGACGTTTTAATTTTTATCTCAGCCTGATGCTCCTGTTGGTGTTTACCGCTGCTTGCAACGATGAGTTTGACCAGCCGCCCATGGTGATTCCCACCGCTCAGCACACTGCCAACATCACCATCGCTGAATTCAAAGCCAAACATTGGCAGGATGCAACAAACTACATCGACACCATTAAGGAAGATGAGGTCATTCATGGTTGGGTCACCAGCAGTGACGAAAGCGGCAACATCTACAAGTGCCTTTACATCATGGATGAGTCGGGCGCAGGCTTGGCTATCTCCATCAATCAGAACAGCCTGTTCAACAACTATCGTCTGGGACAGGAAATCGTGTTGCCCATGAAGGGGTACTTTATAGGCAAGTATAACGGCATGCAGCAGCTAGGATATCCCGAGCCGTATAAAGACGCTTGGGAAGCCACATTCTTGCCACAGGCCATGTGGGAGGATCTCGTCGAGATCAACGGACTGCCTGATGTCTCCAAGATCGACACCCTCGATATTTCCATCGATGAGTTGAAAAACGATGCCGAGAGCAAGTTGAAGTATCAGGGTCGCCTGGTACGCATCAATGGTGTGAAATTCAGCGAGGGTGGTAGTGTGTTTGCCGAGGTGCCTACCCCCGAAGGCAAGAATGGTAGCACAAACCGTAATATTACCGATGAGGATGGCAATTCACTTATCGTGAGAAATAGTGGATACGCTGACTTCCGTGCTGAAATCTTACCTGAGAAAGTGGTGGATATTGTGGGTCTGCTTGGCCTTTACGGCACAACCTGGCAACTCTACTTGCGAGGTATTGATGACGTGATTCTTGAACCCGCCGGAGGTACAAAGAGTAATCCCTACACTGTGGCCCAAGCCATTGATAAGCAGAACACAGGCGCTAAAGGTTGGGTAACTGGCTATGTTGTCGGTTCAGTGGCTCCCGAGAGAACTACCGTGAGCAGCAACGCTGACATCATTTGGGGTAATGATTCCTTATATCTTGATAACACGATTGTGCTGGCCGATGATCCTGATTGCAAGGATTACACCAAGTGTGTGATTGTGCCTTTGCCTCAAGGTTCTCACTTCTGCGAGGAGGCCAACCTCCGAGACAACCCCAACCTCTACAAGAAGGCCATCAAGGTGAAGGGACAATTTAGAACCTGTATGGGTATTGCCGGCGTGTATGTAGAGACGGGCGCAAATAACGAATATGTATTGCCCGTTCTGCCTCCCAGCAAGGGTGTGATGCAGCTCAAGGAGACATTTGATAGCTCAATCCCCGACACTTGGAAAATTGTCACCATCTCTGGCGACAAGCCTTGGTTCTGGTATTCCAATCCCAAGGATAATCCTACCGACTTCTTCGCTTCGGCTAGTGGTTATCAAGGCAATAATCCGCCGTTTGAGACTTGGTTGCTCACCCCTGCCCTCGACATCAAGAATGCCAAGAGTAAGATTCTTACGTTCGACACCAATATGAATCCCTATAACGGCACGACCGACAAGTTTGAGGTTTATATCCTCAACCTGGCTGACCCCGAGCAGGCTACCGTCAAGGTGAAACTCAATCCTTATCTGCCCAGTAACACCAGTGGCTGGAGTGAGTGGCAGTCGTCGGGTGATGTTGACCTGAGCGCATGGGCCGATGGTTGCTATTACATCGGTTTCCGTTACACTGCAGAGAATTGCCCGTCGGGCTATGCAACTTGGCGCCTCGACAATGTATCCTTTGGCTATGGCGATGTCATTCCTGCCACGCGTGCCGACTTTGAGACGATGGGTTCACCGCAAGGTAGCAAGTATGTCACCCTTACTTCGACCAAGGGTTGGACTGCCACTAACAGTATCCTGTTGCAGGGTGGCGCTTCCGATGCTCCTCCCGTTTACCAGTTCATCGGTTACATGACTGGCAGCGAAACCAAGTATGCAATGGCTCCGACGCTGAACGGTAAGACCAGCACTGTGGGTACCCTCACCTCGCCGACCTTGTCAGGTGGCATAACCAAGCTCTCATTTAACTATGGTGCAGCGTTCTCTGACAAGAACTTGGCATTCCGCGTTGATGTGAAGCAGAATGGCAATGTGGTCAAGACATGGACCGTCAACAGGACGGATATTACCACAAAGACGGCTTACACCTTCGAGGAGGCTTGCAACATTCAAGGTAACTTCACCATCGAGATCACTAACCTGTGCCCGTCTAACTCGACGAGCAACAAGGACCGTCTGTCGATTTGGAACCTTGTTTGGGAACAGTAATTAATTCTGATCATTAAAAAAATACCGTTATGATCAAGAAAGCATTATGGATGGCTCTGGCGCTGGTGGCCTTGCTGCCGGCGCTGGCCCAGGGCCAAGACCAGGAACAGCAGGAACAGGAACGCCGCTATTTGATGTATGGCGTGATGTTCTACAACCTGGAGAACCTCTTTGATACCATCAACAACAATGGTATTTATGACAAGGAGTTCTCGCCTGAGGGCGCGCGACAGTGGAACGGCACCAAGTACTGGCAGAAACAGCACAACATGGCCTATACCATCAGTCAGATGGAGGTCAAGGGCTCGCCTGCCGAGGGACCCGTCATCATTGGCGTGAGTGAGATTGAGAACATTACCGTGCTCCAAGACCTTGTGCGTCAGCCCGAGATCAAGGACCGCCGCTACCAGATCGTGCATCACGACAGTCCTGACCGCCGTGGTGTGGATGTGGGATTGCTCTATAATCCCCGATTCTTCAAGGTGTTGAACGTCACCAACCAGAATATCGGTAAATATCTGCCTGATTATCCCGAGTTCCGCTCGCGCGACCAGCTTTGCGTCACCGGAATGCTCGCAGGTGAAAAAGTGTCGGTTTTGGTTAACCACTGGCCCTCACGACTGGGCGGAGAGGAGGCTTCGAGTTATCTGCGTGAGGCTGCCGGACGCATGGCCCGGGCCACCATCGACTCGTTGCTGCTCGACGATCCCAACCAGGGCATCATCTTCATGGGCGACTTGAACGATGACCCGCAGAACAGGTCATGCTCCGAGGCTCTGGGAGCCAAGAAGGAAATCAAGGACTGTGTTGAACCCGGTTCATGCTTTAATCCATGGTGGAATATCCTCAATAAGGGTATCGGCACCCTGGGTTACAAGGGCAACTGGAACCTCTTTGACCAGATCATCTTTACCGACTACTTCCTGAAGAACTACGACAGCAAGGACAAGCCCACCTTGACATACTCGCGTGCCGAGGTGCTCAACCGCAAATTCTTGCGTGGCGATGAGGGCGATCGTCAGGGCTACCCCCTGCGCACATTCTCGGGTGGTGTGTTCCTCAACGGTTACAGCGATCACTTCCCCACCATGATTTATCTGGTAAAGGAAATCAAGTAACATGAAAAAGTTATTGTACATCATGTTAGCGCTGGTAGCTTTGCTGCCGGCGCTAGCTTTAGGACAAGAGCCGGAACAACAGGAACGCCGCTATCTCATGTACGGCGTGATGTTCTACAATCTTGAGAACCTGTTCGACACCATCAACAACAATGGCAGGCAGGACTATGAGTTCACCGCTCAGGGGGCCTATCAATGGGATGGTGCCAAGTACTGGCAAAAACAGCACAACATGGCCTATGCCATCAGCCAGATGGAGGTCAATGGCTCACCAGCCGAAGGACCTGTCATCATCGGAGTGAGTGAGGTCGAGAACCTCTCAGTGCTCGAGGACCTCGTGCGCCAGCCCGAAATTAAGGACCGCCGCTACAAGATTGTGCATCACGACAGCCCTGACCCACGAGGCATCGACGTGGCACTCCTCTATAACCCGCGTTTCTTCAAGGTGCTGAACGTTACCACACAAAATATCAATAGGTACCTGGATGAGCCCAATCTCACGCGTGACCAATTGACTGTGACAGGCATGTTGGCCGGTGAAAAGGTGACTGTGATCATCAACCACTGGCCCTCAAGACGCAGGGGCGCAGAGCAATCGAGCTACCTGCGCGAGGCTGCCGGACGCATGGCGCGGGCTACCATCGACTCGCTGCTGCGCGACGACCCCAACCAGGGCATCATCTTCATGGGCGACTTGAACGATGACCCGAAGGACAAGTCTTGCAGCGAAGCGCTGGGAGCAAAAAAGGAAATTACAGACTGTACAGTCGAAGGCTCTTGCTTTAACCCCTGGTGGAACATCCTGGGCAAGGGCATCGGTACCCTGGGATACAGGGGCAACTGGAATCTCTTTGACCAAATCATCTTCACCGAGTACTTCCTCAGGAACTATGACAGTAAGGACAAGCCCACTTTGACCTTCTCGCGCGCCGAGGTACTTAACCGCAAGTTCCTGCGCAGCAGTGAGGGTGAGCGGCAGGGCTATCCTCTGCGCACTCACTCAGGAGGCATCTTCATGAACGGTTACAGCGACCACTTCCCCACCATGATCTATCTGGTCAAGGAAATCAAGTAACCCTTCTATTCACTCATAATCAAGGGGCAGCTACCGCAATCTGGTGGCTGCCCCTTGTAACAGGTTGAGTGATTAATCGTTATAGTATTTCAGGTACTTCTCAATTTCACTGTCTTGAGTTTGAGTGAATGTGACTGAATTATATAGAAAAGTCAGAATCAGTTGTTTACCTTTTAACTGGTAGTTGATGATATATGGATCGGCTTCACCGTCTTCATCCGTTTCGGTAATCATCAAGACATCATTTGACGCGGTGTAGGTCCCTTTGGATACTTCGATCTCGTTCTCGCCATTCTCGGTCCAAATTTGCACGCCATTGAATTTGCCGTCTTTGGTGAACTGAATAAGGCTAACATAGTTAACACCATCTTCGGTTCCACTCGTTTTCCATGTTCCGACGATGCTGGTGTTTTGGGGTTCATCGTCATCATCACTGCCACAGGCGGTAAGTCCCACCGATACGATAGCCATCATCATGGCCACCAGTAAAAAATAATACTTCTTCATATAAGCAAAAGTAAATTAGATAAATAAAATTTTAATACTCTTAACAACGCAACTGCCAGTATCCTTTCATAATAGTAACTACTGGAATCACTAATTTGTCTGCAAAGATACAATTTGCTATTCTTTTCTCAAGGTACTTGTGGAAGTAATGATGGATAAAAGATAGTTTTTCGTTGATTCCGGTAGTTATTGTTCTAATAAACATCGACACTCAATAGGGATTTTGAAAAACGAATCGCACCTTGCCGGGTGCGATTCGTCATTGTCACTCGTCTATTTGCTGACGGTTTACTTCACGACCTTGACAGCACTGGTTGTGCCGTCGGTGTAAGTGGTTACTTGGATGGTCATGCCGCTGGGCTGAGCCATCTCCTGGCCGGCTACGTTGTAGTAGCGAACGCTGGCGACGGTCTTGTCGGCGTTCATCTCCTTGACGCTGCTGGGCAGATCATACAGCCATGCAATTTCACTGGCATTCTTCACACCATCCACCTCGTAGAATGCCTGTACGCCAAGATTCCTGGTGAACAGGGGATTGTCTCCCTCATTGGTGCGGAAGAAGACACAGCCATAGGCCGAGATATCCCAACCATAAGCATACAGCTCGTAAGGAATTTCGGTCATGTCTTCCCACAAGTCGTTGACATAGGTATCGGCTTCGAAGGTGAAGATTTCAGGACCATTGCCATTGTCAAGCCAGATGCTGTAGCTCAAGCAGGTGGGATCAATCAGGTTGCCGTTAACGTCGGCTGTCGGCATGTAGAACAGAAAGTAGCTGTTGCCCTCTTCGTCGCCACCATCAAACCAGCCCTCAATCACGGGTTTAGCAGGTACAGCGGGCACTGCGTTGATGAACTGTGCGAAGGGCAGTTCATCGCCGTTGCTGTCCTTGTTGATGAACTCGATGCAGAGCATCTCACCATTGTCGCTGTAAACGCCCATCAATCCCGTTGCGTTACCCCACTCGGGGAATTCGGCAGTCACGTCACCATCGCTGCCCAGCAGGTACAGGGCATTCTCGAAGAACACGAAATAGATTTCCTCGGCACTGTCATCAACCTCAAATCCAAGACGCCAGCCGCCATCATAACCCTCATAGGCATAGGTGCTGCCCCACTTCAGCTGGATGCCATATTGAGCATCCTCGTTGTAATACACATACTGGCCAGTGGGTACGACAATCATGCCCGATTCGGCATCATAGTCACCTTCAACCCAGTAGCCGTAATCGGCCCACCACAGCGGGTTCTGGATGTAGGCCTTGCCCTCAGCCTCGTTCAGGACGATGTTCACGTCTCCATCGGTCTTGCCGTTATAAACATTATCACTGATGAGGATGTATCCGCTGTTGCGGCTCAGGGTGTACAGGTCACCCTCAGGCTGCTCGGTGATGATCGACGGGCCTGTGGGTTCCAACGGCTCGGTCTCAGTCAGCACGGTATTCCACTCCAGTGCACCGGCAAAGCTCATGTCATCGGTCCAGTAGGTGCCCAGTCCGGTTGCCTCAAATGCCCAATAGGGATTTGCCTCATCCTCCACGGGAGCAATGCCCTCGGGGCCATAGATGGTCTCACCGTCAATGGTGTAGATTACCTCACTGATGCGGTCATCGATGATGAAGTCGATATAGGGCTCGCCACTTGCATTGTAGGCAATCTCAGTTGTTCCCCATGCCAGCAGGATGTCGGCTCCATAGATGTAGCTGTAATAGATCGACTGGCCCATGGGAACAGTGATTTCGGTGCCGTCTTCATTCAACTGGCCTTCAACCCAGCTGTTAGCCCAGGTCTCGGTGTTGTAGAGGATGTTCTTCAGATAAACTTTGCCCTCGTCGGCAAACACGATGTCCATGCGGCCATCAATCTGTTCGCCGGTATAGATGTTTTGGCCAACAGGATAGATGGCGTCACCACTGCGCAGGTAGCTCTTCAGCTCGCCAGCAGGCTGATCATAAATCACGCGGCTGGGACCGGCTTTGAGCGACTTCAGCGCATTTACACTTTTCTCGGTCTTGATGAGTTTGGCGCTTTTCACGTTGTGAGAGGCCTTGACACTAATGCCTGCCGCGGCGCTAAAAGCAACAACGGCGGCAATGAGTAATACAGATAATTTTTTCATAAAAAATGAAACTAAAATGAAATAATGTATTAGGTTGGGTTTAAACAGATGATGATAACATCATACTGATTGCAAAGTTACAATCATTGTTATGAATAATCCAAATAAAAACTTGATTTCTAAGATATTTGGTATTTGTTATAAATCATTGGGATTTTTTAAGAGATTAGCAACTCAAGCATAACAAGTTTCCCGAGTCGCGGCAAAACTGCGGCTCGGGAATTCTGTTGGTATGTGGTATTTTACAGTCCTGCGATGCGTACGACAGGCCCCAGGGGCTTCAGGTTGTCCTCGTTGCCGCCGTTGGTGGTCAAAATCCAGGCCAGCGGCTTGTGGCGCTTGTTATCGGGCAGTTTGGGGACGGGAGCATAACCATCGGTCAAGAAAACCAGGCCGTCATACTCCTCATGCTCGTAGTAGAAGTCGATGGCGGGTTGGAAATTGGTGCCGCCACGCCCGATGACTCGGATGCTGTTGGATGCCTGTTTGAGCAGGATAGGCTTCTCGGTAGTGATTTCGCTGTCAAATTCAATAACTTCGATGCTTTCGATACCCTGTTTGAAGAAACGGTTGATGACAGCAAGGAATTTTTTGATGTCCTCGTCGGGCACACTGCCGCTAACATCCACAGCGACCAGCAGACGTGTGCTGTAGGCGTACTGGCTGCCCATTGCGTCAAAGCCATATCGACGGTTGGGACGCATGCGAGTCAAGTGGCGCTTGGTGCTCAAGATGCTGGCCCGGAATTGACTCAGGATGGCGCGGAAGTTCTGTTTGCTCACCAGGGTACTCTCGATGAGCGCTCTGAGGTCGCCGCCCAGCGAGCCCCACTGGTTGCACCGTTGTGCCGTTTCAATCTCATGGTTGACCTTCTCACTCATCAACTCATCTTCCTCCCACAGCGAGGCGCCTGCATCGGCCGCGAGCAGGTCGTCGGTCAGGTTGTCACCATCGCCTTGGCCGCTGCCGGGCATGTTGATGGGGAGGCCCTCTCCGTCGGCATCCATTTCGAGTTGCATGACCTGGCCGGCCATGAGCGAGTAGTACTGCTCAAAGGCTTGGTCGCGTGGAATGTCAAAGATGGTGGGTGGCTCGAGCCCGATGGTGTCCATGCCCTCGAGATTGTCACACAGCGTGAGGTCGCTCGATAGCCGCATCACATCGCGACGCGGATTGTAGGGCTGACGCTGGTAAGGGTGCTTGAGGATGATGCGCACCACCTCGGCTTTGAGCCTGAGGGCGAGTTGGTTGTCATCAAAGTGTTCCAGACGTTCAGGGTTATACTCGATAACACCCTTACCGCACCTCATGTCGCACCCCATGTTGTCGTTGCGCTTGATGGCGTGAGTGCACAACACGGCAAACAGGAGCGGCTCGGTGAGGAACCAGTCTTGCGATAGTTTTTTTATGCGCTCGCCGACGGTCATCATAGGTTGGCAATCATCTGGTTAATGAGTTGCAGCGCCTCGCGGCAATCCATCATGATGTAGGCGTTGGCATTGGGATAGGTCGCGTTCTCAAAGAAGGAGGCGAAGTGGGCGAGGGCTTCCTGGCGTCCGTTGCCCAGCATCCAATGGATGTAGCGCACAAGGTTGCGCCCGATTCTCTCGCTCTCGTCTTTGTTGACACCCAGTTCCAGCACTTGATAGATGCCCTCGTTGATGATGGCAATCTGAGGCATGGTGTAGGTGGCCAAGTCGTTCTGGCAGGCGACGAAGTCTTGCAGCACCTCGCGGGCGGTGAGCATACGCGACTGGTTCAGCGACTGGATAAACATCGAGGCTGAACGGGCACCGATAACGCCCGTGATCATCTTGGCAAGGCGGTTCATGTCGGTGATGTGGCCACTGGATTGTAGCAGACCTGAAACACGCACCCAGGCACGGCGGTCAGGCGTCTTGTCAAAGGTGCCCTTGTTGATGTCCACGTTCTTCTCCAATTCATCGGGGTGCTCCTCGATAAAGGTAATCACGCGCTGGTCGATGCCGTTCTGTTTGGCCCAGAAGAGCCATTCACCCACCGTCGGGCTGAAGAAATAGACATTAAAGCGGGATACCAATGCAGGGTCCAGATCGGTCAACTGGTATTCTTCACCATCGTTCACGGCAGCAATAACGCGGCTGCCGGGAGGCAGTGACCGTCCCGCCAGTTTGCGGTTCAACGACAGGTCCATGACCGATTGCAGGATTTCGGGACGCGCTCGGTTCATCTCGTCCAGGAACAGCACTACGGGTTTGTCGTCCATGGGGAACCAGTAGGGCGGCATGAATTCGGTCTTGCCGGTAGCTTCGTCCTTGTTGGGCAGACCGATAAGATCGCCAGGATCACTCATCTGTCCCAGAAACAGGGCAATAACAGGAATGCCTTGTTCCTCGAAGTGACGCGTAATGATTTCACTTTTGCCGATGCCGTGTTTACCCACGAGCAGGATGTTTTGTGTCGATGGCGTGGTCTCGAGAATCGTCTTGAGGTCGCCAGTGTTGATTGTAATCGCCATATTTTAGAGTTGTTAGTTGTTGGTTCTTAGTTGTTGGCTTTTGGAGCCGTGATCCATTCGGCCTTTTTGCGGGGGCCGATTAATCGGTAAGGAAACAGTTGGGCCAGTTCCAGCAGTTGCGGGATGTAGTCCATATCGTGGGCGATGCGCGCCTTGAGATCGCCTCCTTGGTTCAGGTCAATGACCATGGCCTTGCCATGGCTCAAGCGGATGTGCAGCTCACGCCGCCCCTCTTCCTTTTCCTTATCCTCGATGAGATGGTATTGCCATTTGGTATCCCTCATGCAGTCATCCACGAGTTGCTGCAATGCCGAGCGGGTAGGGGTGGACGGCTGTTTCTCCCCACCATTCATCATGCGGCGCAGCCATCCCTTGACACCAGTGGCAGGTTGCTCTTGCTCAGTAGCCTTAGTTTCGGGTTGCGGTGCTGTTTGCCAATCGTCACGCACCTCGCCACGCACGGTGAAACGTCCGTCGCGGGCCATATAGGCATATTTCACCATGTGGGGCTTGACCAGGTCCAGGTGGTTGATGAAATCGTCATGCGGGATGGGCAGGTCCAAGGTCTTGTGGGCGTTCAGGCGCACCAGCAGGTGTGACTTGTGGCCGTCAACGTGGCGCTTGTCAAAGTAGTAGGTAATGCCTGTTCCGTCAAAGTAGCGGGCCAGGTAAGCGTCCATGTTGTTCATTGCCATGTTGCGCATTTTCACGCCCTTGCTGTCGGCCTTGAAGGCCGCAGCTATCTTTTCACGCCATTCTGCGGCATGTTCCAGAAAAACTTGGGAAGCTGCTACCAAGCGGCTGCGATCAATGACCTCCATCGGAGCACCGCTCCACTGCTGGTGGTAGTGCATGTCTTCAATATCAAGGCGGGTGGTGACGGCATTACCCTGTGCCGCATGACATAATGTCAGTCCACAAGGGGATTTTACGTTCATACCCAGGCCAAAATTGCCCAAATCCACCAGCTCCACCATATCCTCGGTGACAATGCCATTGACAAGCTCGCGGTGTGCCGCTTCATACTCCTGAAGCATTCTGGCACTCAGTCGCGGACCTGTGCCTTGACGCCCGTTAACGCCAGGCCGGTCACCAAAGGCAGGCTTCATTACATGATCAATCTCGCCAGCCACGCGTTGCGACTCGCTTCCCTCAACATCGGTATAAGTATAGATAAACATCACCCTAACAAAAAGCAAAAACCGTGCCTTTTCCCAAAAAGCAACTCTTCTCTAATCCACACCAGCCGTCGTGTCACGTACTCCGAGCCTGTGGCTCGAACTAGCTACAGGGTGTAACATGCTGTAACCAACCAAAAACTAACAACTAACAACTTTTTACTACCTTTGACTGATGTCCAAGATGGGTCGCGCCTTGACAGAACAAAAATAAAAACTTGTTTTTCATTTTGTTCTGTGCACGGCTTGCACTACCTTTGCGACGAAATTATGCAATTCGACACCTATACATATGCGCTGTTCCTGCCGCTGGTATTTTTCATCTACTGGGGCTTGCGCCGCCACTTGAAGTGGCAAAACCTCTTCCTGCTGGTCGCCAGCTACGTCTTCTACGGCTGGTGGGACTGGAAGATGTTGGGACTTATCGTGCTCACGTCAGTGTCCACATTTGGCACGGCGCTGATGATGCGCGGCGACCGTTCACGTCACGACAGGATTTGGACTGCTGCTAACATCGTGCTCAACTTGGGTATCCTGGCTGTGTTCAAGTACCTGAACTTCTTGCGTGACAGTTTTGTGCACCTGTTGGGACTCTTCGGTGTGAATCCCGACTGGCCCACGCTGCACATCCTGTTGCCCGTGGGTATCTCATTCTATACCTTCCAGGCTATCAGCTACACCATCGACGTCTATCGCGGTGAGGTCAAACCCACGCGTGATGCGGTGGCCTTTGGTGTGTTCATCGCCTTTTTCCCGCAGCTGGTTGCTGGACCCATCGAGCGAGCAACCAACCTGTTGCCACAGTTCTTGAGGAAAAAGGAATTTGACTATGACACAGCAGTCATTGGCATGCGTCAAATCCTGTGGGGATTGGCCAAAAAGGTTATCGTTGCTGACAGTGTGGGCTACTATGTGGATCAGCTCTTGTACAACCCCTATTATTATGCTGCACCCAGCATGATTTGGGCGGGCATCCTGTTTGCCGTGCAGATCTATGCCGACTTCTCGGGTTACAGCGACATCGCCATCGGTTCGGCGCGCCTGTTGAATATCAGGCTGCAGCCCAACTTCCGCTATCCGTTCTTCTCCCGCAACATGAAGGAATTGTGGCAGCGATGGCACATTTCGTTGATGACGTGGTTCCGCCACTACGTCTATTTCCCCTTGGGCGGTTCACGGCGTGGCAAGTGGCGCACGGCGCTCAACGTGATGATCGTTTTTGCCCTGTC
>JAEEGL013509284.1_pt1 | contig 33544 bp, 40 predicted proteins | sample 9134231 | NCBI WGS metagenome assembly JAEEGL01 (sample SAMN16246548, study PRJNA631951) | gut metagenome | biome: gut microbiome; feature: rumen; material: fiber-attached | host: Bos | place: Iran: Karaj | collected 2018-10 | reverse complement strand
TTAACAAATGAATCTGCTGCCCTTGATACAGTAGAATCATATACTTGCGGTTGTCCTGTTTGTCCATGATATGCACCAGGTTGAGTATTATTGTAATTAGGAGCACACAATTCATATGCTCTTTTGTACATTGAAAAAAAGTTTTCAGCACCTGTTTTGGCTCTATTATATCTATCTCTTATGTTCTTTATCTGTTCGTCCATTAATTGTGTCCTCTAAATTTTTAATTCTCTGCAATGTTTTTGAACTGCGTTTTAAAAAGTTCCTCTTTTTACAGTATTCTTTAAGTGTATCTGAATCTTCTCCGACAATAAAAGAACCTTCCTTGCACGATTTTTTTACAAATGTCTTAAAATATATCACTGAATTGCTGCCAATAGTAACATCATTGAGAACTATTGAATCAGTATAAATCCTAACATTGTCTCCGATAGTAACATTACTATATGTTACAGATCTTGGGAAAAACAAACAATTATTACCAATGATTACATCGTGACTTATACCACACATAGAAGAAAAAAAACAATTATTCCCTATTTTTGAATCACGTAAAAACCCTCGCTCAACAACAACAAAAGGCTTAAAACAACAACCATCGCCTATAATAAGTTTTTTGTCAAAACCTTCATCGTCAGAATCTGAACCCCACATTGTAGGAGTTTCTCCAAGAATACAATTCTCTCCAACTGTTACATTATTTCCAATAACTACATTTTTACGAATAATTGTATTATCTCCTATGCAACAATTGTCTCCTATTATTGCCGTTGGATCTATTTTACAATTGTTTCCTATAAATGTTGTTTGCAGATATCCGGCTTTTCTCGCACCTTCAATAAACATTTCTGCAAGTTCTGATCTCATTATTATCCTAAAAGAGAATTTAAATTTCCATAGTAAGAATCATCAAACAGTCCGCGACGACGGCCTCGTAGCATTCTTTGTTGAAGACGTGCCATTCTTTCCGTTTCTATAAATAATGCATTTTGTTGTGCCGCTTGAGCTATTTTTGCCTTCTTTACTGTTTCTGCTTTTTGCTGTGAAATATTAGCTTCTTGTCGTGCAATCAGAGAACGCTGCTGGTTGTAATAATTTTCTTGTTGTTGTCTCATCTTGGCAGCTTCATTTAGCTTCATACCTGTTTCAGCCCCAAGCATTCCACCAGCCAAAGCACCACTTGAAACACCTCCAATTGTTCCAGCACTAGCACCAGCCAACATTCCTCCCGTTGCCATTCCTCCTAAAACAGGCAAAGCAACCCTACGAACATCTTTGTTTACAGCAGAAGCAACGCCAAGACCAACAGTAGCAGCCCCTGCAACCGTTGCAGCTGTTCCACTAAACCCTAAAACACCACCAACGGCACCTAAAATTGGAGCAACAAATCCCATAATTATTTCTCTCCCAAATACAAATTTAATTCCTTTATTGCGTCATCCAAAGAATATACAACGACACAACTATACCCATTCTCTTTTAGGCGCTTAATGACTGTTTTTTGCTCTTTTGATAGTCTCCCACCCTCAGCCTTCACCTCCATAAACAAGCCATTATATTCATTAGAAGCAATAGGAAAAAACAAATCTGGGACTCCTGGCAACAAACCTTCGCTTTTCAACCTCATTCTATTTGATGCAGGGACATCGGCACCATTTGGGATTGAAAAAACATCAAGCTTTAAAAGCTTGGCGTATTTTACGATAGCTTGTTGTATCTTAGATTCCCTATAAAACATGTCATTAATCGCTTGATATTATTTTATTAAAAATTCAATCCCTCCGCAAAAAATATTTTTAATTTAATAAAAAAATTTCCGAAAACTTAGCCTAAATACTCGTGCCCTGTTTAGCGTCCTGTCGGTTGTGGGAAATAAACAACCTTTTATTTCATTATGACATGTTGAAACAAAAAATAACAAAAAGCAGGAAATAAACCTTAGAAATAATTATAGGAAATAAACATTGACATTTTTATTATTTCCTGGTTCGATGTTTTTTTGTGAGTGAAAATGGTGTTAAAGTTGGCTACATGAGGGTCAGTACTGCTGACGGTAGGCAAAGTTTTGATATGCAAGAAACAGCTCTGCTAAAAGCAGGTGTTTCCCCAAACAAAATATATAAAGATATGGAATCTGGTGCAAAAACAAACCGCACCGAACTAAACTATATGCTTAAATCTCTTAATCCTGGAGATACTGTTGTTGTTTGGAAACTAGATAGACTCGGAAGAGACTTTAGGCAAATGGTTATGACTATTGATGACCTTAAAAAAATGGGCGTCAAAATAGATTCATTGACAGATTTTTACGGGATTGATGTAAATGCAAACACAGCTTCTGGCAGATTTTTCTTCCACGTAATGGCAGCAGGTGCTGAATATGAAAGAGCAGTAATCGTTGAACGTATAAATGCTGGTCTTGCAGAAGCAAAAAGGCGTGGAATACATCTTGGAAGAAAGTTTAAGTTCGACAAAAACGACATAAAAACAATTCAGTACATGCTTAAAGCAAACGTATCAAAGGCAGAAATTGCAAGACGCTTTAACGTAACACCAAGAACTATATGTAATTACTTTACTCCAGACGGTGAAATCAAACAGCGTGAAAAATTTTCTATATAGTATTAAATTTTCTTTTTGCTTGCTTTTTTTATGTTTGTTTATCAAATTTTATACTGTGGATGATTTTGAACTGATGGATGTGAAAGCGGCAGCCGAATACTTGCGCTTGTCTAAAGCTTCTATATATAAATTAATTAACCAAAAGGTTAATCCGCTTCCTTATATTCGTTTTGGGTCATCTATTCGTTTCACAAAACAGTTTCTTAATGAATATATTCAACGCAACATAATCAAAAAATGAAAAAAGAAAACCAATATTACCAAGACGACTTTACAATAACCGCTGACGAATTCTTAAGCCGATTAGAGGTTATTGAGAAAAATAGAATTATCCAACAATCTTTACTAAGAAAAAATAACGTAATAACTTTTCCTAAAAATGTTCCTATTCAAAAAGTGGAAGCACGGATATAGTAAAACACCAACTTATTATTCATGGCAAAATATGATAGCAAGATGCACAAACCCAAACGCTAGCAACTATAACAATTATGGCGGTCGTGGCATAACCGTATGTAATGAATGGATGGATTTCTCGAGATTCTTAAAAGATATGGGAGAAAAACCCAATGGGTACAGTATTGACAGAAAAGACAATAACAAAGGATATTGCCCTGAAAATTGCATTTGGTCTTCTCATAAAGAACAGGCCAATAATAAAAGAAACAATGTATTTCTTCAGGTAAACGGAGTAAAATATACCATTGCTCAGTTTGCTGAAAGGTTTCATTTAAACGCAAAGCAATTGTATGAAAGACTACAAAGAATGCGAGGAAAAGAAAGTCCAAATCAATTGCAATTGTTTTAAAAAGCTTGAATATTTAGATTACTTGCCTGAAAAAGATTTTGTTATTGAAGTAAAAAGATTAGCTGAAAAAATAAAAAAAAAGCTAGGTTTCCTATGAAAAAAGGGGAGATACATTTTGTACCTCCCCTTTAGCATGATGTGGTCTTTTTGTGATTTGTTGTTCTTTATTTACAATGATGATAATAAGTGCTACTCATACGTATAAAAACTATTTTATTCTTTATCAATACTTTTATTAAAGTTTCAAATGGTTGCGTCTTGAACCATTTTTTCTTTGCTGGGCGAGAAATGTTAAAAGATACAATTTTAGCCCCATTGGTAAATGCCTCAAAAAGCTATCTCTAATTTGACATACTCTACATGCAGTAAGTCCTAAATCATAACCCATTTGCTTATATGTACCGCCTTCAAGCAGCCTATAAAGAATCCTGGCTCTGCATTTCTTAGCATCTTCTCTTTTAAAACTTGAAAGATATGGCTCTATTTGTGCAAGCAACATCTTTTTTACGGCATCCATCTCTGTATCTTTTATATACATTTACTCCATCTCCGCATCTTGATTTACTATTTTTTCAACCGTTAAGTTTTCCTTAATAGTTGTATCGGCTGAGTCTTCAACTATCTGGTTTTTCCGGATAGTTGCCTCTCTGGCATCATTTAATTGCCTGCAATTGTAGCAAATATATCCGCAATGTGAGCATTCCTCTAGCGTAACGGCCTTATTTTCATACGTTTTTGTCACACCTTCGTAATTGCAAAATGTGGTTCTGCCACAGTTTTTACACGTAAATTGATAGTTTCTCATGATTTATAAAAGTTTACTCTTTAGGAAAAATAAACCACCAATTAACGCAATTATGGTTAAAATACTGCCTATATATTTTATAAAACCAACAACAGCATGAGATTCTTTAAATTTGTAGTAATTTGTACTTAATTCTTTTTGTTGGCCTTCTATTTCTTTTATTAATTTAGCCTTCTCTTTCTTTAAATCTACGGAATTATTAATTAAATTATTAACGTCTTTTTCTTCTAAACATTTAGCAATAAGCATTTCTTGAGAGTCAGGACGCCCAACAATAACAAAAACACCATCAATTGCCTTGTTAGCTAGCGCAAGATCACAATCTTCTTGTTGGCTAAAAGCTAAAAGAATTTGCATATTATTATGCAGATCTGCATTAATTTCTTTTAGTCGGCGTGCTTTTAAAGCAATACTCTCTGGCAATTGTGTTGTTTGGCATCCAGAAAAGGTTAAAAGGATGCAACCAATGATTATTAATAAGATGGATGATTTTAGTTTAGTCATCAAGTAATACCTCAAAAACATCGCCGAAATTATCAGAATTGGAAGGGTTGGGTAATAAAAACCCAACACCTACCAAAGCAATGATTAAAACCAATGAATATAGAAAATCTTTTAAAACGCTATCTTGTTTTTTGTGCTTTTGTTTTTTTGTTTGCAAGTTTTTCATTTTTTTGTGTCCTAGAGTGGTTAGATTTAACAGTGTGGCTTTTGTGCAAGTTATGCCAACCATTAACCGATATTAAAAAATAAGCAAAGAACAAGAAAGCTTGAGCGTAATCCTTCTTTGCCAGATTATAAATAAAGAAAAGCAAATTGGTAAGCATCCAAATCTTGAAGCTTAACAAATATCTACCACAAGAATTAAAAACTGCCCCAATTAGGGCGCCTATTACAAGCATCCATGCAAATATGTCCATATATTTAAACATAACAAAACAAAAAATAAAAAGCAAATTATTTTTTTAATGGTAAATAATTTTTTATTTTTATACGTTAAATATAACTTTTTTAAAAAAACACTAAAATATTTTTGCAAAACACTTGACTTAGTATTAGAATCAGAGGCTGAAAAAGAAAACTTTTGTTAGTTTTTGAAAGATCACTAACTTCCTTGAGTCAATCGTCCTAGTTATAGATTGACGAAAGCTTTCAGGAAAAACTTCTTAAAAAATAAGGAAGATGTTTGAATCGACGTAATTTTTTAAAGGCTTTTTAGTATTTAATACGATTTAATATTTACAACTTAATTGCTTTAGTATGTTTCTCGTTGACTTTGTTTACTTTGTAATGTACGTTGTAATATATGAAAATGCCACAAATAGCTTTTAGTCTAGAGCTTTTTGTGGTAGATCTATTAAAAAAAGCTTCTAAAAAAAACAAAGTATCTTTGTCTGAATATCTGCGTCAAAATGCTTTAGAAGGACTTTTAAAAGAGTATCCCAATTTAATTGCTTTTAGACACCCATTGTCAGGGAAAATAACTAAAATTTTAAATGAAAAAGAGTCCAAAGAGTTTAGAGAAAAGATAAAAGAGGCTGAGGATGATACCATTTCAGGACATACTTACACAATAAACAATATTGATAACTTTTGGCAGGGAATAAACAGTGCAGATTGAATACACTTCAAGAGCAAAAAAAGATTTTAAAAAACTTTTCAACACTCAATATAAAAATGAGGTTATAGAAGTGTTAAACGTTTTAAAAGAAAATCCATTTTATTTGTTTCCTCCACTTGAAATTTTAAACGGATACAAAAATAAATATTCCAGAAAAATTAATAAACAGCATAGAATCGTTTATGAGGTTAACAATAACAGTGTTATAATACTTTCATGTTGGTGTTGTGGGTATTGCAACGATTAAAATCCTGTTGTAGTTTTCTTTTTAGCTTCTAGTTTTTGTATTATTTCGTTCATATCTTCTATTTTAACAGCAGCTTTAACGTCAGCTTCACAAGTAACTTCTTTAGGTGGGTTAACTTTGCTATTAAGATTAGACCAACATAGGCAAGCCCATAAGTCTCTGGGAATATTGCCTGTGATAGCTTGTTTATCCAACCAGTCTCGACGTTTGGCAATAAAAGCGTGGTAATGCTCACAAAAATGTTCTTGTTTGTAGCGACCTTCTCCTAAATTTCCCAACCAACAAGAAATTGTATTTGTATCTATGTTGTGTTTTCCCTTGATATATTCTAAAGGGTTTCCAATACGTTCTGCTTCTCTTAAAAGCTCTTCTCCTATCTCAGGATTATAATTATCATATTTGGATTTAAATGATCGTACGGCTGCGCCTGCAAGTTTTCTCTCTCCCATAATATGCTATTTTATGCGAAAAATAATACCTTTGCAAAAAATAATTAAAAAAATGAAAAATATTTTAAAAAAATGCTTGACAATGAAAATTAATTTTTACACAATTGTGTACAGATAATCAACAAAAGGGAAAACCCGCAGTTCCAGCTGCGGGACAAACCCCAAAAAAAGGTAAAATAAATTACCTTTTAAATTAGGGCAAACCTTGCAGGTTATCGCAAACAAAAAACTAATAAAATTAAAAACAAAAAAAGGGAAAAATAAATATGGAAAACAAAAACCAAATGGACACAAATATTGCTGAACTTGCAGAAGCTCTAAAAAAAGAGCCAGTAGAAATACAAGAAATTATAACCAATGGCGTTAAGTCAATCCTTGAAGAATATGCTGAAAACTGTTGTTTAAAGGATGCTGTAAACGTAGTAGCAATTGATCCGGATGATAAAGTAGAATGCAATTTTTCGCTTCCCGCTTTGTGGAGAGCTAGCAGCTACAAAAGCTATGGGATACGCTATTTTGCTTTTGAAGCTAGTATATCGATTTATTATGGTAAAAAATTTGATTTTATCATAGAGGTCGCTTGCACTGAGCATATAAACGATATCTTTTGCACGAAGCTTGATGGTAAAAACGTATTAGCGTGCAACTGGCTTGAGCCCTACGAAATAAGAATTAACGACGTTAAAGAAAGGGAATACATAGCCTGGAAGGTAGAAGATCAATCAACATCTGTTCCTGAAATAGTTGAATTATAAGGAGGTACAAAATGAATTCTTACGATTTAGCTATGGATGTAATTCAAGAAGGCCGTATACACGCAAAATTAAACGATGTTGTAAACTACTTTGAAGGATTAAACAACAGTGTAAATGATTTTAACGATTTAACTCAGGAGGAGGTTATTTTGAATAAAGAAATGGAAAACGCAGGTTATTCTTTAGACGTTAGGCATAGTGTTTTGAAATTTACTGATGAAGCAATACGATGCATAAGCAGCTTATCTGAGGGACAAAGCGACGAAGTTTTAACTTTGGTCAATATTGATTATTGCGAATATGAGGACGAAGAAAATCTTGGCAGTTTTCACACAAACGCAATACTTACTTTTGAAGACAAAAATAGAAATGAAATATCAATTTCGGTCGATACAACTGATGAATGGCAAAAAGGCAATCATTGGTCTGAAGACAAACTATTAAACCACGAAATAAATTTATCATTATTAACCCAAAATTAAAAATATGAATAAATTAATTATATTAGGAAGAATCTATAAAAACGGTTCTTTGGGAACATCAAAAAATGGAAATTCTTATCTTGGTTTTTCAATTCTAGATACAAGAAAAGAAAAAGAAGACTCAATAAACATACAAGGTTTTTCTTTTGGTAGTACAGCTGAAAGAATAGATTTATTGTGTAAAAGCGGTGATCAGGTTTTAATGTTCGGCTTCATGGAAAAAGATAAAAAAAACAATTCACTTAAGTTTGTTGCAACGGAATTCCAAAGAACCGGGCAAAACAAATCTGACCAACCAAACGAAGAAACAATAAACCAAGATACAGAAGAAGAAATGTTTTAAAAAAAGGAAAGAGCGGGTTAACAACTCCCGCTCTAGGAACACAAAAATGCTTTAATAATTCAGAAAAATGCCGATAACTTGCAATCACGGCAAACTATTAAAACCTTTTATACAAACATAGAAGCAAAAATATAAAAACAAATCAAGAAAAATCTAACTAAAAAGGAAAACAAAAATGAACCAAATAAAAAAGATAGAAAAACAACCCACAAGCGTTATATCAGTATTAAATTCTGATGCTTTTCAAAATAGAATGAGGCAAGTTCTTCCAGAGTTTTTAAAACCTGAAAGAATAGCTGGCATTGCAATTACAGAATTAAGAAATAATCAGAAATTGCTACAATGTGACGCACTAAGCTTGGTTGGTGCAATTATTCGTGCTGGTCAATTAGGTTTAGATATTGATAGTATGAAAGGTCACGCGTACTTAGTTCCATATAAAAACGAATGTCAATTAATTGTTGGATATAAAGGGATGCTAACATTGGCAAATCGTAGCGGCAAACTTTTATCAATGGAAGTACAAGAAGTACGCGAAAATGATGAATTTGAGATAGAACATGGTGACAACTATGGTTTACGTCACAAAATTAATCCTAGAAGGGCTGAGAGGGGTAAAATCATTGGTTATTACGCATATGCCCATTTGTCAAACGGTGGAAAAATGTTTGAATACATGGATCAAGAAGAGATAAACGAAATAAAAGCATGCTCAAAAAGCTCAAACTCTTATAGTTCGCCCTGGATAACATTCCCAATTGAAATGGCCAAAAAGACCGTTGTACGTCGTTTATGCAAGTATTTAGCTTTAAGTCCTGATATGGATGGAGCTATTGGGCTAGATGAAATGGTTGACGCTGGGGTTCAAAGCGAAAATCTAAAGAAGATTGGAAAAACATATGCTGAAGAATTAGAGCAAAACAATAGCAATGTAGAATTCGATTTTGAAAAAGTAACACCTATTGAAGATAAACAAGAAAACGTTGCATAAAAAAAGAAAGGAGTTAAAAGCTCCTTTCTAATAAAAAACTTCTAAAAAGTAATTAACAATTTCAGGCGCAATTTCTTTTAATGTATTACATGCTAAAACCTTCCCTTTATCATCTATTTCATGAACGGAATACCCTGAATTATCACTAACAACTCTTACGGGGAAAAATTGAATATTTTTATTATTTTGAATTATAAATTCTTTTATAAATCCATCTTCTGTATTAAAACAAATGGGACTTTTTATTTCATTATAAACATTTCTACAAAAATCATAATTATTTATAAAAGCATTTATACAAACATTAACCCCAAAACAACATGAAAATTTTTCAGAAAAACAATAGATGAAGTTTGAAATTACAAAATCTTCTCCCAATCCAAATTTGTAAATATTCCTTTCTGAAAAATAAAAATCATTAAAAAACAAAAAACTTTTCTGATGCCTTCTTTTTTCTTTCGAAATAGTTAGATGTTTAAAAACATAGTACTCTTTTGTAAAAAAAATAGTTCCAGGTTTTACCTCTTTATTAGCACCACAAATACCAAAAAGAAGGCATCTTGTTTTTTGTGTTATTAAATTCATAATATTACATAAAAAACATACAACCTCACCTTGCCTTTGACCACAACAGGCTAAAACGATACATCTACCGTTTTTTTGAAAAACACAAAATTTTTGAGACTTAAAAGCATTATCTATTTTTAATATTTTTACTTTTTTAAATTTATCGTTTAATCCTGATAAAACCGCCTCATATTCATAATCATTTGGAGCAAGTAAAAGCATGTCTATTTTTATTTTATCAAAATGATATATATAAATAGCAATCAAAGATAAACTCAAAAAACACAACACTAAGAACTTCCTTTTCAATAAAAACAACACGCGGGCAGTTTATCAAAAAAAAAAAAAAGGCAAGAAAAATATTAAAAAATAATAAAATTTATTAAAAACTCTCTTTTAATAAGTAAGAAAGGCGGGAATTCCACCGCCAAACTTACATGCCAAGTTCGTAATAATTTATTGAATATACTTAAACCCCTCACAAATACGCAGACGACGTATAAATGACTGATAATATCAATTTATCACGTAATGAAAAGCATGTCAAAAAATATTTTCTCGACAAAGGAAAAATTTTTGTTTAACGTTAAATCTATAGAAAGGCAAAAAGCACAACAATGACGCTGTGCTTTATAAAAATCTGTTAACTATGAATATACAGACAAAAATCAAAGCTACTTGCAAGCTTTTTTTGCAAAAAAATATAGGAGGGGCACAAAATGAGCACGAATTTTAGTAATTCGGAAGAAAAAACAGTAAATCTTTCAATGAAAGACATGCTTTTCATTGATGATATTATTAGTGACAATAAAATTATAATAAACATTCCATTGATAGATGTGGTTGGAAACGATTTAACTCGTGCAGCCATGTTAACTCGATACATATTTTTTTACAAACTAAACAAATATCAAGAGTTTTCTCTACCTGATAAAAAAATGGCAGAATACCTACACACAAACATCAAAACCATAGAACGTCAAAAACGTTGGCTTAAAGAAAATGGTTTAATGTCTGTAAAAAAGGTTGGAATACCCGCAGTTGGCTTCATTGATGTAAATATAAGTAAAATTAGAGAGCTCTATAAGTCTGCGGAATCCAGTACCCTCAAAATGAGGGAACTGGCACCCTTAAAACAAGGGGACATATATAATATAGAAGAGAGAGATAATATAGAGAATATAAAAGAAAATAAAAAAAGAAATTTGGAGACAGAAAAAAGAAACCCCGCAAGCGGGTCCCCCTCATCTCCTAACGTCGATGAGTTGCGTTTAGCTGAAGAAATTTTTGAAAATAGATTTTGGGTATTAGTACCGAACAAAATAGGCAAACAAAAATGCTTCGAGCTTTTTTTGAAGATTACAAACAAAGGAAAGAATGAAGAAAAAATCTTAGAGCTTATTGAAGGCTACAGAAGATATCTTTCTTTTTTAGAAAAAAACAAAGACAATAACTTCAACAGAAGAGCGAAAGACCCGGCGACGTTCTTAAACTTAAAAAACAAACTATGGTTGGAGTCGTGGGAGTTTGTCGAAGAAGAAATTGCTGTGAGTGCGAGCGGCTCGAGGATTAAACAGCCTGAAAACTGGAAAAACAGAATAAGTATAGCAAAAAGGCTGGGTTTGTTAGATAATTTCGAACGTGAAGAAATAAACGACATGTATGACAAAGAGTGGAAGTTTATTCCTCATGAAGCAAAACAAGCTATAGCCTCAGAAAAAGTTGACATAGAATACAATGAGCGTATTGAGCGAAAAAGGGAAAAAGAAAAAGAACTCAACGAAAAAAAGCTTCAAAAAAGAGAAAAGGAGATTGAGTTTAAAAATCAAAACGAGAAGCTAAAACAAATTGAGATTGAGATTAAAAAACCTTTTTTGAACTGGATAGATGAAACTTTTGATTTGTCTTCTATAATCAAAGAGTTTAAAAAAAATATGTTTCTCAAACATTTAGTTCCTGAAAACGCATCTGAATTTTCTATTTTAAAAATTTATGAAGAGAACTTTTGGTTTTCTAGTGAGATTGACAAGTTGCTAGAAGAAAAGCTTTGCGACGACAAAGAGTTTCTTGAAAAGAAGCAGGAGTATGAAAACGAGTTAAAGAAACATGACGAAGAGTTTAAAAAATATAGAGAACTAGTAAAAGAACTTGAAGACTTAGATAAAGATATATCAAACTTATCTTTAGAACAACAAAATTTTATCAACCAATAAAAAAAATGTTTGAATTAAAAAACTAGAAAAGGCCAATATGTTTAGCGCATTAATTAACATGGAAGGCGACATAATCAAATCTCTAGAAGAACTACAAAGAAAAATTAGAGTTTTGATTAAAAACGAAACCGATCGTTATTTTTCTATGGAAAAATTGATTAAACTTTTTGATGGAGATTTCTTAAAAGCTCACCTTCTTTACGAATATTTTTTAGAATATTCAGAAAATGGAGACAACCCAATGACATTTTTTGATGAACTTGGTTATTTTGCAGACAAGTTTTGTACAACAAAAGAAGCTATCAAAGACGCAAAAGCGGCGTTACTGTTGAAAGATTTTATTTCTGTTGAAGGAAAAAACGGAGAAGAACTTACATACCCAAACGCAGGAATTGTAAACAAGGCACTTTTTGAAAAAAACATTTAATTTTTATGAAAAACCGGACAGTACCCCTTAAAAACGATTTGACAACTCAATATGAATAATTATTATAAAATTATAAAAAATTAATTCTCGGGCAAACCAAACGCGTTTAAAGAGATTTTAATTACGGGACACAAAAATGAAAGACAATAAAAATCTGGAAGGATTAAAACCTTCTAAACCTAAATTTATTAAAAAGCCATATATGGCACATGATCCGTTTGTTTGGGCAATGGCTATAAACAGGACATTTCCTGACAAGGAAATTATAGCGGATGGAGACAGATGGAAAAATGCTGGCGAAGATTATAAAGAACTTTGCGAAAGCCTATACAATGAAGGTTATAGAATTTGCGAAAAGCAAATCAATGGTCATACAATAGATGTAGGTGGTATGACAATGACATTGCCAATTAGAACTGTTTTCTATTTAAAGAAATAATATGACATATTTTGTTCCCATTGTAGGCACTCACTGTGCTGGTAAATCAACTTTAGCCAAAAAACTTACAGAATTAGCTGTTGGTAGGGGGATAAATGCTACATTTATATCAGAAGTAGCAAGAGATTGCCCACTACCAATGCATGATGGACAAACAGAAGAAACTACCAAATGGATTATTGACGAGCAAAAGAAACGAGAAGATGAACTAAAAGATAAATATGCTTTAGTCTTTTGCGATAGAAGTTTCGCTGATCCCTTAATGTATTTTTTTGCAAAAAAAGATAATAGGCCTACTTTAAATCAATTTTTGATAGAAAAGAAAAAGATCTGTAATAAAACGTTTTACAATATGTCCATAGAATACAACAAGCGATATACGCATACAATTTTTCAATTGTTGTCTGAAAAGGAACTTTCGTATATTGATGATGATGGCTTTAGAGATACAAATTTAGATTATCGAAAAAGAATACAAGACATTGCAATGCGCTTATTTACATGGATGACAGACCGACAGTCAATAAACCAAAGTCCGCTAACAAACATTGCTAACGAAAACAAGCGCTTCAATGATATCTTGGATATAATTTTATATAATTGCGATGCTAAATGTCGTAAGGATTCCAGTCCGTCTGAATGTTAACGTTGATATAATTATGTTTATCCTGATAATATTGGCTGTCGCGCTCGTAAAAAGTCATAACGAATGCGTCAGCTACATCAGGAGAGTATAACATTTTACTTTTTGAAACCAATTGTACTTTTGTTGAGTTTGGCTCAAGCTCTATCATGAGCAATTGATTTAAAAATTCCTGATCATCTACTATGTGTACAGGTTTATTCGCCAACCACTCCTTAGCCCTACCATACATCTCTGCACGGCGATTAAAATATTTTTCTTTGTCGTCAGGTGCTTCGCCAAAATTAACAGGCTGTAATCCCATTACGCCCATTTCCCTTAGTCTATCATAAACACCACATCCTAAGCCGCCGATATCGATAAAAACCTGTTGAGGACGCTTTTCAACTATTTTATTATAAAGGATGCGCGACAAATACATTGTATCTGCAAAAGGGTCTAGGTTTTCTACTTTTGAAACATTACGCCCCTGTCGCCAAACAAGAGCTGTTTTGTCTCGCATACGTGATGGATCTATCCCAACAACTAATGGAGCATTTGGATCAGAAATTTCCTCATGTTTTATTGCTTCTTGTATGTTGTCGTAATCGAAAAAAGAATAATTACTTGATACAGAAAATGCTTCTTCAGGGGTATTGGGATACTCTCTTGCTAGCATTATGTCAGAGCCCAATTCTAAACGTTTCTGACGATACCAAAACAACTGGTCGTTATCTAATCCAAAGCGTGCTTTTAATTCTTTTTCTTTATCATTTAATTCAAAATCTTTAGGGGATGGCAAACGATATTCTTCTTGTTCATGCCAAGCAATAAAAACATGTTCAAAGGGACTATCTTTTGACAAGCTTTGTTGATACATTTCCCATAAAGCTTTTCTTCCCGCAGAAGTTGATTCAATTAATACCATTGATCTATTTCCGTTAGGAATAGATTGAGACAAGCCACCCCAAAATTTAATCCAATCAGGATAGTAATCAACTTCAGTTAGATGTACAATGTCATAACGGTCACCACGAGATTGACCCTCTGTTGCAGCCCATTCTCCAAAGCATATTGAGTATCCACAATTTCCATGATCTATTTTTAGTTGAGTACTTGTTTGATGGCTTGCTGGCATTTTTTGGAGCTTTAAATTGTACATATCAATAAGTCCACGAAATGCCTTTTCTCTTAAATCTTTCTCTCTTTGAGAAACAATTAAAGCTGTTGTTTGAGGATAATAACACATTTTCCAAAGGATCATCGCACGACAGAATGTAGATATTCCCTGCTGACGTCCTTTAATAATTACCAAACGTATTTGATTGTTTTTTTCTAATTGCTCTTTGCATTTATTATAAAGCTTATTTTGCGCATTATTAAGCTTCATAAAAGTGCGTTGTCCTTCTTTATTGATAATACGAATGCTGTTTTCGCAACACCATTTAAAATCTTTTCTACACTCTAATGCAAAATTATAGTGATATCTACGAGCTCCACCTATTGTTGGTTCTAGAAATATTTTACCTTCGTAATCCGCAATGTCTGGTGTCCAATCCATAATAACGTCCTAATGTTTTAAAAGAAAGGCTGTCAATTTCTCAACAGCCTTGTTGTATGAGTTTTGTATTAGATATGTATAACAAAAATCAAATAAACTCAATAACCATACTATTAATTTCCTCTGTGTTTGTCAACGTGTTTATTTTATCACGGTATGACCATTTTTGAGAATATAGACCTCTAATGTGCCCTATGATTTCAGCTTGAATTTTTTCAATCTGTTGTTTGGTTAACTCATGAAATTGATTGTTATAGTCACAAAACATTTCTTTGTCATCTTCGCCCATAACCAACAACAAATTCCCAATATTGCGTAATGAGTCATCATTGGCATCAATATCCACACCAAATGAACATGTCATATGACCATTCTCGCGCTCGTAATTGAACTTCTGATCAAGCTCAGCAAGCTTGTTTTTTCGAGCGTAATAAGCCATTGCTTCTGTTTCTAATACCTCAAACTCTTCTTGTGTTGGCTGAGTAAGCTTGTCCTCAATGTTCCACTCTTCTATTCGCAATCCTTCCGGGTCATTTACAATACTAACATCCTCAAAGAAGTTAATATCAATACCATTTTTTTCTCCGTAATATTTAACAACTAAAGCTAAGTTTTCCATAAACAATCATCCTATTTTTAAGAAATACAATTCAGAGTACACCGTAGAACCGCCATAGAGAGTTGTCGCTAACGACGGTTTGACATAAAAATAGAACTCTGAACCTACAGAAAGATTCCATCTTGTGAATCCAGTGAAGTAGTTCAAATAACCAACAGTCATTGGTTTAGTTTGGTATGAATATAAATAATGGGAGTTGACACCAGTTGTTCTAAATAGTACATTGTTTGTTCCAGTGGCGGATGTTAAAGCTATGTTGTAAAACAACATATATGTTCCGGCACTTTTTATTTTAATTTTCGAACCAGTAGCAGCCCAAGTTAATGTAGCTAAATCATTAGAGGCTGGAGAAATATACAACCATGGTATAGCGGTTTCAACACCTGCCGATAAAGAAAATGCATTTGTTCCAGTTGAACCATCTGTACTGACGTATGTTACGTTAAACCATTCTTTGTCGCTTTTCCATGAACTCCAAGTGTCCGAACTAATTCTATAAACACGGACAAAGTGCTGATTAGATTCCGCTACTTCAACCGTTTGAATAATATTGTTCGTATTGATTTGCTTAACAGTGATGCGAATGGGGTCTACAGTTATTGTTGCAGGCTTGTTTATAGCCGTATTGCCATATTGCATCCAGTAAGTACCAGGCGTTGTGATTGTGTTTAAATTAGTACCGTCTACTAAACCATCTTTCAAATTAGCAATATCCAAACAATCAACTTCATGCCACGCTAAAGCATCTGCTGTTTTGTTGACCAATAAACTTTGGCTTGCTGTTCCAAAAGCATTCAACCCAGTACCACCAGAAGCAACTGGCAATGGTGTAGTAAGCCCTGAAATTGTACCACCAGTGATATTGACTGCGTTAGCGTTTTGAGAGCTCATAGTACCCAATGTAGTCCATTCGGGATCAGTTCCTAACGCATTGACATGAAGTACTTGTCCTGCATTTCCTATTGGAAGTCTAACCTCACTAGCGCCATTACGAGTAAGCAAATCCCCTTGTGTGGTTAATGTTGGGTTTTCAGCACTTGCCCATTCAGGAGAATTACCAACAGCATTTACTTTAAGTACTTGACCAGCTGCACCAATACCCAATCGAGTATCAGCAGCAAAACCACGAACAATTAAATCTCCCTGTGTTGTTGTTGGTGTGACATAACCATCCCCCCATTCAGGAGTTGTACCTAATCCATTCATCTTTAGATACTTACCAGCAGCACCACGAGCTAAACGTATATTGTTTGTTCCATCATGAGTTAGAATATCACCTTGAGCAGTTAAAGGACTGAGGGCATCAAATGCGGCTACTTTAGCATTTTGACCAGTACCACCATCAGCGATAGTTAACGGAGCCGCTAAACCAGACACAGTACCTCCCGTAATTGCTACATTATTTGCATTTTGATCGGCCATTGTACCTAGCGTTTCCCATTGTGGATCATCACCATCCATTCTTAAAACTTGGTCGTCAGCGCCCTTAGCTAAAGTACTTGCTCCACCGCCTGCATCACCAACAATCATATCCCCTTGCGTTGTTATGTTTGTTAATGAAGTATCTATTTCATCACCATTTTGATTGATAGTAATCCCATTGCTTCCAGTAAATGAACGATATTCAACGTGATTTCCTACGGTTTGTTTATACCAATCAGCGCCGCCTCCTTGTTTATCAAAAGCAGGGAAAGTTGCTTCGGCTGGAACACCATAAAGATAAATATCATTTTCGTTTTGTACAATCTGAATACCATCCTTAGCTACCAACGTTCTCATCGCCAAACGGCCATTAGTAAAATCGTGTCCTACCTGAACACCAGTTCCTAAGTTATGTAGATCCCCCATTTTTGTATCTGCATAATCTTTTGTAGCCTTAGAAGAAGGGACCTGTGTATCACTTGTAGCACCAGTTAAGTCTATATTAAGAACGCCAGCCTTTAAATTGTCTACCTCAAGATTTGTTATAGTATTATTATCAGCGTTAATGGTCTTATTTGTTATAGTCTGAGCGTCACTTGTTCCTACGATATTTCCTATTGGAATCTGTTTGTTGGAACGTTTAACACTGTTTCCACCAGCACCATTAAATACTACAACTTCACTATCAGAACTTGTGTTTGTGACACTTGTGACAGCAGTATTTGGTAGCTGACCTGCTGGAATTTTACTATTTGCATCTAAAGTCGCTACACCATTGGCAGAATTTTTTTCAGCTGTTGCAATATAACCACTATGGATATGCATACCATTAGCATCTCCACCATCAGTTAATGTATCTTTTTGAAGCTGAGTTAGGAATCTTCCATCATCACCAGCACAAACTGTACCAGCTGTTGTACCAACATTTCGTGTTGCAGAATTACCTAAACCAAGATTAGTTCTTGCAGTCGCAACGTTTGCAACATCAGATAGATTCTGATCTTTCCTCATGTAGTCATTCAGGATACCAGTAGCCGGATCGTCATAGGTTAGATTACCGTTATTATCCCATGAAGCATATTTATTTTTTCGATCATCAATAGAAGGAAGTTCACCAGGCAATATTCCTTCTACCATGTCTACACGTACACAACGTTTAATATCACGTGCCAACTGTTGTGTCTGCCAAGTTAAATTATCTATTGCTTCATTGGCAGCAGAAACGCTAACCGTAGAACCTGTGAAGTCTGTCTCACGTATTTCAGGTGTTCCTGAATAAATAACTATTATATCTCCTGCCGTAGCACCTGCTGTTAATGTTACTCTTTTATTATTAACATCAACATTATAATCAACACCATAATTTAGCGTTCTTTTTGTTTTTGTTGCTAAAACATACTGTATTACTTTTACCTGATCTGGATTAGAACTAGGGACAACCCAATCATAGTTGAATACAGTTTGTCCAGCTGTTGCTATTATTTTTTCGTATCTATCGTTCGCTGAAACACTCATTAGTATCCTTAGTTAAATTATTTTTGTTTTTTCTTTTCAGAAAAGATCTTTTTTGCTCGTTTTGTTCCTCTTTTATCTATTTCGGATGCTTCAAATGCATCAAACAATTTTGATAAAAATATGTTATTTTGCAATGGTAGCATTTTTCTTATATTATGAATCTGACCATAACTCATTTCTCCACCAAGTCCTGTTATAAGTTTAGAAAGACCTAAGCTTCCATCATGGAATGTAGTTATAAAATCATAACCAGTACCAAACATGTCTCTCATAAACTGTTGACTTGTTTGATTTTTTTTATCATTTAACCCTACGAAATTAGATAAAAGGCCATAGGCATCTCCAAAATAAGAACCAACCTCAGCTTCTTTTAAGCTTGTTTTTACTGCATCTGTCATTGAAATAGCATAACCAGACTTAAGTGCCCTTAAATATGCTTTCATTATACCTATAGACATCATCATTGTAATGCCAGCAAAAGCATTAAGATCACGTTTTTGTAGTGTTGGAATCATACATTTTGAATAAGCGCTAAATGTAAATCTTTTAAATTGAAGTATAGGTTTTAAAAAGGATACATCAAATCCTCTTGGGACAGAACCTGCTGTTGGTGTGAGAACAGCTTGGTTTTGTATTTTTTTAACACCACCTCTAAAGATATCTTTCAATTTGTCATTATCCCAAAAACCAACACTAGATTCCCATATACCACCATCTGTTATACGACCATGTTTTTTAAACTGTTCAAATATTTTGGCTGCATTTTCTTCTGTTATTCCAGTTGTAGTAAGCCATTCCGAGTCTTTTATTGAAAGCTTACTTTTCTTTAGAAGTTTTTCTCCAATCTTAAGAACACGTTCTTGAGCAACATAACCTATAATGAATTTGTTTAACTCATCCCATTTAGTTATCATAGACATTTTAACGCTAAGATCTGCAAGCTTACCAGAAAAATTATCAACAGCAGCTAAAACACCACTATCTATCATTTGGTTATAAAAACCGAGCTGTCGTGTATTTTTAAAATGATCTATGGCACGTAACCAGGTGTCCTCTTCTCCCCTAAAAGCCTCTCTAAAATCTTTATTGAACCATTTTGAAACGCCCTTAAAAAAGTTTTTGAACCCAACAGTCATACATGCTTGAGCAAGGTCTGATGTAGCAGATATAACCGTACCACCAATTAATCTAGCAACATTTAAATTGTTTATTATATTTGCTCCGTGATTAAAGGCTCTACCCCATTCTGTTAAATCTTCAGCAGAATATTCTTTTATTCCTCTAACACGACACCAAACACATCTTATATCTTCTAAATCTTTTTCTTTTCGTGTATTTAATATTTTCTTTTGTTTTTCAGAAACAGAGTTTTTTATTAAGCCTTCATAATCGTTTTCTATTGCGTTTGTTAATTCGTTTAAATTCAAAGTTCCAAACCTTTTTAATAGTTCCGTATCAGTTATAACAGTTCTTATATAATCACGTAGAGCATTCATTGGATCTTGGATCATATAATCCTCAATATATTTTGTTGAGAAGGTTAAGTTTCTTGGACGCTCAGGACCTCTTGTTTTACGTGTGTTTTTAACTACACCCTTATCTTCGCGATGTAATATTTTATTAACTACATCTTGCGCTGCTTCCGATAACCTATTGTCTTCTTCTAATAATACTTTTTTTTGCTCAGCAGTTAACTCTTTTTCAGGAATATTTTTTAAGTCTCTGTATTTTGATTCAGACCAGAAACCTTTTTTTATAGCATTTATAGCTCCTTTTTCATTTATTCCAACCTTAATAGTATCAAACCTTCTTGGGAAATAACGTTCTCCTTCTGGCAATTTTTCAAAATCTTCTTGAGTATATTCTTTTTTTAAAATTTCTTCTCGTTTATTTTGTAATTCTTTTAATTTAGCTTTTTTCTGTTCAAGTCCTTTGGGAAGTTTACCATTAATTAAATCCTTCGGATTGGCATCAACATTACCAATAGCTTTTATTTCTTGTTCTATTTTAAACAAATCGTTTGCCTTATAACCCCAAAGATCATGTTTCATACCATAATCAGCTAATGGTTTTATAATTTCATTATAATTTTTATTAGCTAATTCTCTAATTGCTGAACTTGATGTTGATCCAGGAGTAAACGATTCATTGCTAAGCTCTTGCAAAAAAGCTTCATAATCTTTTCCTCCAGCCCAAACTTTTAAATCTTTAAAAGATTTAAGCTTTGCAATTAATGCATTACCATATTTTTCTTGAAGCCATTTTGAATAATAATTATTAATGTTTTTTTGAAGTTTAAATAAACTTTCTGAAACCATCGAAGATGCTACTGATTCAACTGATGGACTTACAACAATTATTTTTCCTGAACTTTCGTTTATTAAAACAAAAGGATTATCAACAAGCGTGTTCATTACGCTTTTTACAACATTTGATGGGCTTAAATTTCCTCTAATATCAGGAGATGTTTGCAGATTTTCCATTCCAAGCGCACTCTTTATTTTCGCATTAATAAAATCAGGATTATTAACTGCTTTTTGGAATTCTGCATCTGTTAAAACTATTTTATTTGGATTTTTTGTATTAATTGCTTTAACAAGCTTGTCAGCTCTCTTCCTTTGTAGTGCCATTTGAGTACCTTTATTGGCTCCAACCAGCAAACCAAGACCTCCTCCAAAAATAGAAAACCAAGCTATCTTACTTAATGCATCTTCAGAATCAACATCTTCAACTAAAGAATCAATACCAACATCAATAGCGCCAGTTGTTGCACCACCTAAAACACCAGAGCCAAAACTTTTTAGCATTACTCCACCAGCACTTGCTGCAAAATCTTTACCAAACTTATCTTCAATAACATTCTTTGCAAACACTGAAGCTTTTTTAGCCCAATTTATACCTTTAGCTGTTGCTGCAATTGTTTTTATTCCTGCTCCTGCAATACCTCCTGAAAGCAAAACAGTTGGATCTATAAAACCACCAATTATACCGCCAGAAGTTCCTAAAAAACCATTGGCAGAAGCTACAACTTGTTGATTAAGACGTACTTCATCAATTGTTTTTTTAATGTTGTTTAATTCCGTCTCACTGTTAGCTTGTAACAGAAACCCAATATGATCTTCATATCCTCTAATATTTTCTTCATTAATAGAAAAACTTGTGTCTCTAGGACCTCCTAAAGCTAATTGATATCTTATAAAAGAAACAATAGAACTAGAGGAAACACTAGAAAACAATGTACCCCAAAACCCTTGAGATATGTCTTTAGTGGGTTCTTTTTCTGCTGTAAAACTCATGGGTTCGCCATAAACATGATCTGTTTTAGATTGCCCCCATTTTTTATAATATTCTTTTTCTGAAATATTTTTTGAGTCTTCTAGTGCTCCAGGTATTACAACAACCATAGTTTATTCCTCTTTTAAAAACATTAAAGATGATTTATTAAAAGCAGACTTTGCTAACTGATTTTTATCTAAGAATTCTTTCCGTTTTATACCCTCTTCTAACTCTCTTTTTGTAGCTCTTTTTTCTATGTCGTAATAAACATATGCTATTGCTTCATCTTCTTCTGTCCGCCAAATATTACTTCCAACCCTAGCCTGTTGTCCTTTATCGTTAAAAATTATTTCAGGAACACCCATGTCGTTTATATAATAAAGCGCATATGTTGGCGAAGGGTTTTCACCTCCAAGTTCTGTATATGTTTTTTCGTCAGCTTTAACAATAACTTTGTTAACGTCATCTACATATTTTTTCAAATAGTTGTTTAAGCGAATACGCATATCACGAGGTGTTAAAAAATAATCTTTTGAATAAAATTTCTCTGGCGGTAAATCAATAAACTCTTCTGTTCCATTTATAGAACTTTCTCCATATCTTCTTTGTAATATATCTTTAGCAACATTTTTAGCAACGTCTATACTAGCACCTTTTAAATATTCCTGTTCAGCAATAGAAATGTATTGATACTTATAGTTTGTTGCTATTGTTGGGTTTGCTATTTTGTCAGGAACAACATCATCAAAATCAGTTTTCTTTAATTTATTAAACTCGGATTGTCTTGTTCGTCTTATATTTTCATCTGTTTTCCAAAAGATCTGTTCAATAGATGCATAAGACTCATCAACGGTCATTCCTGCTTTTAAGTTTTCGTACATCGTAATACTTTCAGCAAGTTTTTTAGATGGTAGCGATTCGGCAAGTTTTGAATTATTTGCTCGAATGAAACCGTAAATATCGCTTGCCATGTTAAACATAACAGGATTACCTGAATTTTGCCATGCTTGTAATCTTTGTTTTAACCCAGAAGGAATCAATTTTTTGTTGATTGCATATTCTGATATGGCTTGTGTTATTCCTCGAATTTGTTCAGGCGTTGCAATACTAATATTATCTATTCCAAGAATCTTACATTGTTTTTCAAAGTCTTTTTCAATGGCTTTATCATATGCTTTTGTTCCCGGCATAGCTTCTTTTCTTCCAGCCTGAACATCAGAAGCTATCCTATAATCCTCTTCATCTTCTTGTATTTTTTTGTATTCGTTTAATTGCCTAGAAAGATTTTTTGCAATAGAATTTCTTATATCTTGATTTAATAATTTAGCAGGGATTTCAATATCACTATTTGTAGTTGGATCTTTATAGGTTATTTTTGCAGAACCACTTAGTACGTCTTTTATAAAACTCTGTTTGTATTCTATTGATTGAAGAGAATCAAATTTAAGACTAGCAAATCCTTCAAACAGTGTTCCGTAAAAATCTTGATATATTTTTTCTTTTTGAAGAGGAGAGAACACATCTTGCCCATAAGAATTTTTTGCATTGAGAAGTTGAGAAGCTTCCGCTATGGAAGAACCTAAGCTTATTTGAGCCTGTATGTTGGCTGCTTTGTTTACGTTAAAAAGCCCTACAATCGATGAGGATGCGTCTTTAGCTAAATTCTTAATATTTAGTTGTGTTTGCTCGAATGTTTGCTTATCAAGATATTCTCTTTGATTATTTAATGCTTTATAATAGTATCCCGACTGTTGCTGTAAAAAGTTGTTGCGAGCAATCTCTCTGATTTGGAATGGCAATCTATCAAAGACTTCTTTTGATTTGGCAGTAGATTCTTTTTTAAAGTTTTCTGGGTCTATAGCAAACGATTGAAATGAAGTTTGATTTATTTCACTCAATTTGTTTGCTGCATCTAATAAAAGAACTTTGTTTTGTTGTTCCGTTATTGAACGTCTTAAATTATCTTCGCTTACTTGAATATCTTTTATGGCAGAAACAACCTGAACAGCAAGGTTTCTATCTGTATTTAAGGCTTGTAAACCTCCTTCAAAACCATCACTTGTACCAACGCGCGGTTGATAAATTAAATCCTCTTTTCTTAATAAATTGTTGTATGGTTTTCTCATTTGTTAAAACTTCCCATAATAGAATTTGTTATCCTTAGACCAATAGAACTTAAATTTTGATTGATCATTGGTTGTATAAAGCTTTCTTTCATAAATTTAACCATAGGGCTTTCATAAGATAAGTTCATTGATTCAAGGTTGTTCATCATAGAATAATCTCCTTGAAGCTGCCGTATGTTTGCAGATAAAACCTTTTGATGATAATCAAGACCAGACATTTCAATATCTTCCATTGCATTATTGATATTCTGATCAGAAAGAATCATTGCAGTAGACCCACCCGGAGCAAAACCACGTCCTGCTAAATAAGCATTAATTGTACCTTGAGCTGTCCTAGCTTGCTTTAAAATATTTCGTTGCGTCCTATCAAGTCCAATTTTTGCCATGTACTTATTGGATTCCAACAAGCTTCTGCCAAGCCCAGTATTCCCATAATTTGGAACTTTTTTGCCAGATTGGCCTATTGATCCAAACAATGCAGGTATTGCAGTTCCTATATTCCCGGCAAAACCTAGACCAATATCTTTTATAACATCCTTAAAGCTTCCGCCAATACCTGCATTTAACAAACTACTACCTAATAATGAAAGTAACATTATTCATTAACCTCCGCTTTTATTTGAATGTTCCTAATACTCAAATCCAAAGGTTTTGTTTGAGATATTTTAATTGTTTGTTCTCTACTCCAGCCATATTGTGTCCTGTTTACAAAAGAGTTTGTTTGAGCCGACAAACCATCTTTATCAACTATAGTATACCCATTAATTGTCATATTTGCAAGTTTTTCTGGGTTTACAAACACTTCACTTATTATTTTTTCTTTTCCAATACTTGAGCCAATTTTTTGAATATCTTCGACAGGTAAAGTCTCAATTTCTGCAAAAAATCCATAACCAATTTCAATATTTTTTCCATTATAAGCATTTGTGCCTAAGTTTAAAACACCAGTTCCATCAACTGCAAAACGACCTAAATAGCTACCATTCTCAACGAGAATTGCGTCAACAGTTGTATTTGCATGACGTGTTAACCCATTTAACCTACCAGCTGCTGCTGTTGCTGTAACAGAACTATCGAGATAACATGTTGGATCTAGACATACAAAATCATACCCATCAGCTAAGCCAGAATCTTTAATGAGATAAACTTTGTCTTTAGAGGCATAAATGCAGTAAATATTTGAATCATTTCCATTATGTTTAAAAATTTGTTTTGTAAAAGCAATTACCTCTTGGCTTAAAAGAATTGTTACAAAAACAACATTGTTATCTTCATCAATATATATGAAAAAATTGTTTTTGTATTCATCATTTCCCTTCCAAACTATCGTATTAAATGTAGAGCTTGAACACGATACCATAGATGATGCCATTTGGCTTATTAATTGGCTAGAATAAGATTCTACATCAAACATGTAAGACAAATAATATACACCATTTTCATCATTGTTTATATATATTGAACCACCATCACTAATCAATGGAGCTTCTGAACGACCTATAATCCCAACAGAAGAAGCTCTTGTTACTTTAATACTAACAGGACTAATAAAGCCAGCCGTTGCGATAATATATACAGATTCATTGCAATAAATCTCTAGCGTATTGCGTGATTGCAACATATATATATGCGCCGTATCTTTTGAGTCTAATAGTTCATAGAATCCGTCATTGTCACTGGCGTCACCCAAATCAAAATCATAATTGTCTTCGATTGTTGAGGCCATCAATAAATTTGGTATAGTTTTTGTACCGCCTAAATACATACGACCTGCATAGAAGGCAATCGTTCTGGGATATCCTCTTGTGGCAGATATAATTGGTTCCCATCCAATCTCAACAGTCCAATTCGCAGCATCTACAGCATCCGTTGAAGAAATTCTGCGTTCTACATACCCTAACACAACCGTATTAGATTTTTTGCTAACAATCCTAATGACACCAACAGGACTAATTATAATCTTCTTCCCAGCCCAATCTGCATTTGTAGCTGTAGGAGATATGTTTGTATTTGCAAATGGTGTTCCTGTACTTGCGGTCAAAGTGATATATCCTGTAACGCCCGAAGGAGTTAACGTCCCTCCTCCTAATGTTGTTCCTGTCTTATCATTTGCAACAAACTCATAGTCTGGAACGTTGATTAAATCTAAATTTGCTATGCTATAATCACCGGCGTTTGTTCCATAATTAGCCCACGTTACAGCAAAGGGAGGAACACTTTCATGCACAAAAATTATTTTATTCCTGTCGGTTTCATAATCACATTGTGTCATTAACGCTGCTGTTTTGCCAGTAGCAAAACTACACAAATAAGTATTAGTGTCGACATCATATACATCTGCAGTATTTTCTCCGAAAACGATGAGATGTGTAAAAGTTTTTCCATCTGCCCCGACACCATTATAATCTATAATCCTAAATTCTTTGCTAGCATTTGTTGCAGGGGCTGCCCTTAAAAGTTTTGTCCCATAACGACGTTTTGCGCCTCCTGTTAGCTTTATCATTACATTTTCAGCCTTTTTTAACCCTTTGTAATACTGTTGCAAATCACCCCGTTGCAAAATATTTTCATCTAGTTGACCGGCAGTAAAACTAAATTGTGGACATAATGTAACGGCCATTAGTACATCTCCCTAGAAGCTTGAAAAAGATTTGTATCGAAACCATCAGGAACATATTGTTGTACATCATCTGCACAAGCGGTATCATAAATGCTATTTGAACCTGAACCATATGTATATGCTATTAATTGGCGTTGTAAATCAAACTGCCTTCCAATCATTGGACAAAGCTGAATTGCAATATAATAGGCTACATAATTGATAAACGTTGATGGCCATGACGACTCGTTTACACGCTTTTTATATTGAACCCAAATGCCATCTTGTATGTTTGCGCAAAGTAAACTACCTGCAAATAATTTATATTCCTTCCAATGAAGTCTATCTCCAGCCATTGCGTTTTCATAACGAACAATTGTTGGTGGATTTGTCGAAGTGTCATAAACCGGATTTACTTTATTTAAAAAGACCCCATCAATTGTAATAAGGTCAACTGGCAATAAATAAGCATATTTCCATTGAGGAATTGGGCATGTAGCCTGTTTTGTGCATTGAGCAGCTGTCATTGCAAACCTCCATGCATATTTTGCAAAGCATTGATTTACCCATAACTCATAGTTTGCGTTTAATAATTGCGCTTCACGACTTGTATCTGTAAAAGATTCTATCTCATTAGCTCCAATTAAATTTAGAGCTAAATTACATACCTGTATTTTGGTTTGAAATGTTGTAGCTGTCATATATTTGTTTTTGAGGGGGAAACATTAGGGAACCCCCTCAAAATGTTTTTAGTTATCGTTCAATTAAGATAGAAACAGAAGAACTACCAGCTGCTCCTAAAGCCGTATAAGCAACACGAATTGCATCACCAGCAGCCAATACATTATTGGCACTTGGTGTTGCAACACCTGATTTCGTTCCATTGTTAACGGTAGCGACACCGTCCGTGACTGCCCCACCATTAATTGTTAATGTATATGTCGGATTACCAACAGCATTAACAGAGGTACCTACCAATAAACGTTTGATTAATCCAGCTGTTGGGGATACAAAATCTAAGTTAGCATTAGCGTTAGCATCAGCAATAGCACCATTCAATGCAATTTGATCTAAACGTGCTTCTTCATCACCCTCTACAATCAAATACATTAAGAATGGAACATTGCTTCCAGCAGGTTGATTTCCAGCAACATTAAACGTTGTTTCAACACAAATTGTTGATTTAGCAAACGTTGTTTCATTGAAATAACCAGCAGTTGCAGAATTTGCAGCCGTCATAGCAACAGTTCCAATCTGAGCACCTGCATTATCGTGTTGTTTCAACGTCAAAGTAAGATTGTTTGCTAACGTTTGAACACGAACAACACCAATTTTGCTTACACAAACTGGGAATTGGAAGGAAAGATCCTTATTGGTAAACGCTGTTGTATCGTCAAACTTACGAACCATAATGCGTTGGCCAGCTTCCAAAGGATATACAAATACATCCTTAATTACGCGTCCATTAGCATCACGATGCTCTCCTTTATACAAAACTACATAGTCAACTTCATCAATAAGCGTTGATGTCATTGACTTTGTAGCGGCCGTAGCATCAGGTGTTGACATGTGACGAACAGTGATTATATTGCCTTCGCTTAACAAGCTATGTACCTCACCAAAATAATTGTTCAGTACATTTGCTGCACTTTTTTGAATAGCATCAGCACTATCTTGCGTCTCATATAGCCAGTGCATCTCTGCATTGCTAGACAAAGTTTGTCCTGCAACAGAAGTGAATTTTGATTTATCAAAAGCCATAATATTTTACCTCCTTAGATTAAGCAATTGCATTAACTTTTGCCTTTACACGAACAATACCTTTGTTTTCAACAACAGCAGCACCACAGCTTAACGGAGCATTTACTAACCAAGAACCTTTTTCAGGTACACGGTCAATACGTGTCATTGCAACGCCAGAACCACCAACATTGCCTTCGCCAACAGCAACTTCAATAGCACGCTTGTGACATGCAAAGCAGTTGTAGGTATAGGTTCCATCACCATTATCAATATAAGGCATTCCACCTTCTGGATTGTTTGCCATGAATATCCACTTGAAACCACCATAAGCAACGATAGAACCGTTTAATGCAGGCGTTAAATCACGAACATATTCACGAGTTACGAATTCTTGAGTTGACAACATCGCTTCTAATACTGCGTATGGTGCAATAAAGTAGCGTTCTTCCATTGGTACAGCATGTGCTGACAATACAGCATTAGCATGTTGAACCATGCGAGCACTTATTCCGCCAGCATTTCCTTCATAATTCCATGCAATATCGTAAGTGTTTGGAACTTGATCTAAAGCATTGATGATGATTTGGTCTTTACGACGTCCAGCAGCAGGAGCACAGACTTCAATTAAAGCCTTTCCTACAGCATCCCAGTTAACTTCACCAGCCTGGAAGTAGTCGATGTATTCGGCATGATTCCAGTTTTCCAAAGCAATCGTGGTTGGAGTCGTTGCAGAGTTCATGTTTGGAATATCAGCACCTGGAACAGAAATAGATCCAATGCCATAACCCAAACGGGTTACTTGATATGTTGAAGCACCTAAGGCATTGTTTTCGTGGAAAACTCCCCCTAAGCGCGAGTTAGCTTGATAGACCCCCTTTACTTCTGGGTCAAATTTCTTAATTTGAGCTTGCGTAATAGTATAGCTCATAATTACCTCCGGTTAAAAATTACTAGTTGTGAATAGCGTTTTTACTCAGGGTCGATTCAAAATGAGCTTACTTGTCCGTTGTGCCTAAAAATAACACTACGCTATGTGTTTAAAAAAGGGACGTGTCCATAAGCATTGAAAAGATATGCCTTTGTTATTTATATTTTATCAAGAAATCAATATGTTGTTAAATTTTTTTATTAAAAAATGAAAAATTTTTTATTCATTTTTTTAAGTTTGTTTTAGTTTGTTTATTAAATTTTATTTTTGTTATACTGCTTTGAATTTTTTACTCTTGACATTTAATGTAAAAAATACTTTATTTTTTACTGTATGAAAAAACAACAAATTTCTTTTAGTGCTGAACCATTTATGATTGATGCTTTTAAAAAACAGGCATCAATGAGAGGTATGTCTATGTCAGAGTTTGTTTATCAAGCAATGTTGCGTATTGTTTTAAAAAACAGTTCAGATTTGGTTGGATTTACGGACCCAGATACAGGAAGAATATGCACAATTTTAAAGCGTGAAGATGACCCAGAGCTTTTTGATGACATTAAAAACCCCAACCATCCAAAGACAAAAAAATATTCTTCTTTAGAGGAATTTGAGAAAGATTTAGTTAAAGAGGGTATATAATGTACGATATTAACAAAATTTTAGTGTTGACGTCAACATGCACGTTTTTAGTATAAAATCATGATTACAAAGTGTGCAACTAATTTAAGGAGAGACTTTTTTAATATCATTAAAGAAGTACAAACTGAAGGCGAACCTATTTTAATTGCTAATCGGCAAGGGAACAATGTTGTTTTAATAAATGAAGCTGACTACAAAAGTTTAATGGAAACAGTAGAAATATTAATGAACCCTGTTGAGTATGATAAAATAATGCACCCCGACTTTTCTGAATCAAAAGTCTATTCAACCATAGAAGATTTTGAAAAAGATTTAGAGCGGGAGGAAAAATAATGTATGCAATATCTTTTTCAAGCCAAGCTAAACGTGATTTTAAAATAGCTAAAAAAAGCCCATATTATAAGCAAATAAAAGCATTGCTTGGTCTCATTCAACAAAACCCATATCAAGAACCACCATTATTTGAGCCATTGGTTGGCTCTAAAAAGTACGCAAGACGAATAAATTTACAACACAGACTGGTTTACCAAATTATTGAAGAAGAAAAAATTATAAAAATTTTATCATGTTGGACTCATTATCATGAATAACGAAACTTACATTCCTGAACCAGAGTTTGAAGAACAAGGAACCCCGCAATAAAGCGGGGCCTTGTGTTATATGTTTATTCAAGGAAGTTATTACAAGTCGTTTGTAATGCCTCGCATTTCAATCATTCTGTCATACTCTCCCTTAAGCTTGTTTAATTTAGCTCTCATTTCTTGAACTTGAGGCTCATCACCATGACCAGCTTTCACAAGCTTATGATAAGCACTACTCAAATCATAAACTTCTTTAGTTAATGATTCTTCGCTGCTCATTGGAGTTGTATTACCAGAAAGGTTTATTCTTGGTTGTTTATTTATTAATTCCGATAAAATACGCATAGAGCGTGCATTGTATGCCATGTTATTAAAATCCTGACGATCTTCTTCTTTCCAAGCACCTGATTTTACTTTTTCACTAGCAAAAGCATTTAAACCATCAACCATAGTTTGGAATTCTCCGCCAAGTTCATTTTTTGCCGTTTGCAATGCTTCTTCATATAACTTTTGTTGGTTTTCCTGCATTACTTGAGAAACATCGTCGTAAAGTTGTTCAGCCTGTTTTCGCGATAATCCATTTTTGTTAGCTAATTTAACATAAAAAGACATATCTGCTTTTTGAGCTTCACTCAATTCGCGTCCATCAAAAAGACTATCGTATTGCTCGTTCTGTTTCGGTTGAGATATAATACGACGCAAGTCTTTCACTTGTTTGCTGCTGGATTCTAAATCGCTAGCCATTTTTTTAACGTCCACCTGACCATCAACCCAATAAGATTCTGGTATATAATCAGGACGAACTGATTCTTTTTGTTGCTCTTCAACTACATTTTCTAAAACTTCTTCTGTCATAGCAATCCTTTATTGACACTATCTATAATATCTTGAATATCTTTTATAACCCTTACTTGCCCTTGTTGATATAATGCTCTTTCTGTCGGATGATTTGCATCAAAAAAAGAATCACAATACTGTTTTTTTAAGAAATCAAAAACTGTTTTCCCGTTATCTGATGAAAACAAATCTCTTAAAAGTTTTGCTTTTGCTCGAAACTCTTCTCTTGCAATTGTCTCTTCTGCGCTATCTTTTGTATAAAAATCATCTACAAAATATTGCATTTTACCAATTCCTCATTCTTTCAATGGTTGTTTGTCCATTGCAAACACGCTTAAATATATCAGCAATGTTGCTTGTTTTTAATAATGACAAATCAATTTTAAAACCAAAAATTTCTGAATGGTTTTCATTAAAACTTTTTTCTACAACATCTACTGCCTCACTAAAATCATTTGGTATAAATGTTTTACCATTTTTTTCTAATACAAAAGAGGAAGCCCATTTTTTAGTTGGACGATAACCAGCACGCATCAACTCCATAACCTGTTCAACAGGCATATTGGCTTGATTACGATAGTTTCGTTCTACACTTATCTTTAATTCTGGGACTTGGTGTGTGTTTTTATCTTTATCGATAAACTTAACACCTACATCTAGAAATATATTTACCTCTAAACTTTCTCCTTCAATTCGATAGCGTAAGTCACTTACATCTATTATTAGTTTTTTAACGGGGTAGCTTTTTTTACTACCCTTATCTAATGTTTTTTCTTTTGTGTCCATAAAAATTATTTTTGTTGAGCAATCATCATAGCAGCTTGCTGTTGAGCCATTTGCTGCTGTACCTGTTTTGTTTCTTCAGATGTACGTAATAATTTAGCAGGAGATCCTGTCTGTTCAAATATATATGTTGGCAAGTCTTCTGTTTTTACATATTGCTGAATTAAAGACGGATCTACTTGAGCGATCATTCCTAACGCTGTTGTCAAAGAATTTAAATCGTTCATAAACTGAACTCGCCCTATTGGGGATAATATCTTTAACTTCGTTGTCTTGGTATCTATTTTAGCCAATTCAGGTGGCAAAGTGACGTACCCTGTTTTTATTAATATATCTATGCTGTTTTGTACGACTTGCCACAAGAATTGAAATTGTATACGACCAACAACGCCTGCAAAAATTTGTAGCTGCCTCTGTGCTATGTATTGTACTTGTGTAGCTGTCATTCGAGGATCATTTGGTATCGTAAAATCTAACGCCGTCTCTTTAATTGCCTGTTGCAATTCCTGTATCTGTAATTGTTGAATTTGCGGATTTCCGGCTGGTTGTAATGGCTGTATTGCTCCCTGATCTTTTACCATAATAACACCATTTGGTCTGATGCGTGTCATAGCTGGATTTAATAATTGAGATGCAACAGCTGTATAAGAACCCATTCCATACATCTGAAGCCATTTTTGCTTTAATCTAACCATCATTTGAAGCTCTTCAGCATCTGGCAAAAGCTTTGTAAGTAAACCTCTTCCAACGTTTTCTCCCTGCCTTAATGACCAGAAAAACACTACAAATGGATTGTTTGTTAAACGTGTTTCAAAAGCTATCTTGTCATTACAAATAACCATGTAATGCCAACGAGCAAGAATAGTATCTCCATTTTGAAGCTGTATAAATTGTGGATCTAAAACACATGCTTCCAATAGATCAACAGTATAATCATTTCCATTTCCTTTTGGTTTATCGCTTAAAACAGAAAAATCAAAACCTGGAAATGTATAAGAAATTTGACTATACCGTAAGCATTGTTTACGAAACACAGCTGTTATTTTTTGTCCGGGAGATAATTCAACAGCGATATCCAAAGGAGGTATTGCAGTAAAATCCAATGGAGATGCACTGTCAAAATAATCTCCACTATTTTGAACCAATAAACACCCTGTTCCCACAAATACATCATGAGAAAATTGATCAATTACTGAATAGAAATTGGATTGATTTAATGCAGTAAAAAAAGAATCTGTTATTTTTTGATACTCTTCACTAAGCTTTTCTTGAATATCCTGTCTATCATTCCCTGTTTGAAAAGCAATAGCATCAATTAATTCATCGGAAGGCGAAAGTTCCATCCAACGAGTTTGAGGAGGACAAATTGTTGTAACAAAAGTATTAACAAATGAATCTGCTGCCCTTGATACAGTAGAATCATATACTTGCGGTTGTCCTGTTTGTCCATGATATGCACCAGGTTGAGTATTATTGTAATTAGGAGCACACAATTCATATGCTCTTTTGTACATTGAAAAAAAG
>JAEEGL012229077.1_pt1 | contig 33550 bp, 31 predicted proteins | sample 9134231 | NCBI WGS metagenome assembly JAEEGL01 (sample SAMN16246548, study PRJNA631951) | gut metagenome | biome: gut microbiome; feature: rumen; material: fiber-attached | host: Bos | place: Iran: Karaj | collected 2018-10 | reverse complement strand
CCGGTTTCCGGACGAAACTGCCGTTGCCGGAGGAACAGGGCATCCCTGTCGAGTTCGGCACACCGGAAGGCGGACGTGAAACCGCCGCGGCCACGCCGCCGGCACCCGCCGAGCCGATTCCCGCCACGCCTGCACAGCCTGCGCCGGAGCGGACGCTGACACAGGAAGTCGAAGAGGCACCGGCCATAGCGGTCCGGCCGGCCGAACGGACCGAACGGACCACGCCACGTCCGGAAGAGAAACCGGCGACGGAAACGCCGCCACAACCACAGTCTCCCGCCCGGGAGGTAAACCGGCAGGCTCTGTTCACCGGAGGCAACGTCACGGCGCCCGCCGAAGGGCAGGGCGACCGCAACGCCGAAGGCAACCAGGGCGCCCCCGACGGCCATTTGGGTGCACCGGCCGGCGGTGGCAGCGGCCATTCGTTCGACCTGACGGGACGAAGCCTGAACGGTGCCCTGCCGAGACCGGAATATGTGGGTCAGAACGACGGAACGGTCGTCATCGAAATCACGGTCGACAAAGACGGACAGGTCATCCAGGCCCAATACCGGTTGCGGGGATCCACCACCTCGGATGAGACGCTGGTGGCCGCGGCCCGGGCAGCCGCCCTGCGGGCGCGGTTCGACCGGAAGCCGGATGCACCTGTGCAAATGGGGACCATCACGTACATTTTCAAGCTGCAGGACTGACACTTCCCCACGATGGAAGAAGGCCGGCGTTTTCATCGGACATCACCGGCTCAGACAAACAAAAATGTCCGTACCTTTGAGGCGAAAACAGCAGACCATGGCGGTAAAGATCATAGCGAAGAACCGGAAGGCCTCGTTCAATTACATCTTTCTCGAGCAGTTCACGGCGGGCATTCAGCTGACCGGGACGGAAATTAAATCGGTCAAGGCGGGCAAGGTCAGCCTGGCCGACTCCTACTGCTTTTTCCGGGAGCACGAACTGTGGATACAGGGCATGCACATCGCGCCATACTGGTGGGGAACCTTCAACAACCACGACCCGTTGCGCCAACGCAAGCTGCTGTTGCAGCGGAAGGAACTTACAGGACTGGAACGCCGGCTGCAGGACAAGGGTCTGACCATCGCGGCCACGTCGCTGTTCCTGAACGAGAAGGGTTATGCCAAGCTGAACATCGCGCTCTGCCGCGGCAAGAAACTTTACGACAAACGCGAGACGCTCAAGCAGAAAGACGCGGAACGCGAGATGGCGCGAGGTGGCCGGTTTTCCTAAAAACAAGAATAATCATCAAAATAACCAAACAGATATGAGCACATCACTGAAATTGAACATCGACAAAGTATTTGGTTTCGTTTCCAAAGACAAAATTTACGCAAACAAGGCGGCAGCCGAAGCCAATGTCCGCACGCTCTACGAAAAGACCGGCGTCGGCAGCGACTTCACCGGTTGGGTGCGCCTGCCCTCCAGCATCACAGAAGACCAGTTCCAGGCCATCGAGCAGGTCGCCGGTTTCTTCCGGAAAGAAGTGGATGTCGTGGTCGTGGTCGGCATCGGCGGCTCGTACCTCGGCGCCCGGTGCGTCTATGAGGCCTTGTCAGACAATTTCTGGCAGATGAAAGCGAAGAAAGGACCCAGAATCATCTTCGCGGGACAGAATCTGAGCGAGGACTATCTCGGCGAACTGATTGAACTGCTGGACGACAAGTCCTACGGCATCATCGTGATTTCCAAGTCGGGCACGACGACCGAGCCGGCCGTTGCCTTCCGTATCCTGAAGAGCCATCTGGAAGCGAAGGTCGGCAAGGCGAAAGCGAAAGACTACATTGTGGCCGTGACCGATGCCAAACGGGGCGCCATGCGGACACTCGCCACGCAGGAAGGCTATGCGACGTTCGTCATCCCGGACGATGTGGGCGGCCGCTATTCTGTGCTGACCCCCGTCGGACTGGTTCCGATCGCTGCAGCGGGCTACGATATCCGGCAGCTGGTACAGGGCGCCGTCGACATGGAAAAAGCCACCGGTCCGGACGTACCGTTTGAGGAGAATCCCTCGGCCATTTATGCCGCCGCACGCAACGAACTGTACAAGGCCGGCAAGACCACGGAGATCCTGGCATCGTTCAACCCGAAACTGGTGTTTTTCTCGGAATGGTGGAAACAGCTGTACGGCGAAAGCGAAGGCAAGGACCTGAAGGGCATTTTCCCGGCCAGCGTCACCTTCACGGCCGACCTGCACTCCATGGGACAGTATATCCAGCAGGGTCTGCGTAACATTTTCGAGACGGTCGTCTCGGTCTCCGGCACGGACAAGCACATCGCCATCGCCCCGGATGCCGCTAATCTGGACCAGCTCAACTACCTGGCCGGCAAACGCATCCAGGATGTGAACCGCATGGCCGAACTCGGCACGATGCTGGCACATGTGGACGGCGGGGTTCCCAACATCCGCATCGAGATTCCGTCCATCAGCGCCTACACGCTCGGCAACATGATGTATTTCTTCGAAATGGCCTGCGGCATCAGCGGTTACCTGTTGGGGGTCAATCCGTTCGACCAACCCGGCGTCGAGGCGTACAAGAAGAACATGTTCGCCTTGCTGGACAAGCCCGGCTACGAAGAAGAAAGCAAAAAAGTGAAGAGCCGCATCTAAAAAATGCCGATAACGGGTACATTCTTTTAAAAATGCGTTATCTTTGCGCCCGTTATCGACCAATGTCCTATGGTGTAATTGGCAACACGTCTGACTCTGGATCAGAAAAGTTCAGGTTCGAGCCCTGATAGGACAACAAAAGAAAAGCGACCAATGGACTGGCCGCTTTTCTTTTTTCCGCTTAGTACGAAAATCCGAGAGAAGGCTACGGCTTTCCCGCAGGCGCTTCTCCACTGCTGCTAGACCTGCCGCTTGACATCCTTGGGCGGATAGTCTATGGTGTAGTGCAAGCCGCGGCTTTCTTTCCGCGCCTGGGCATTCTTGATAACCAAGTATCCCACGTTGATGAGGTTGCGGAGCTCGCACAGCTGGACCGAAAGTGTTGTCCGGGCATACAAGTGCTCTGTTTCCTCATAAATAATCTGAAGCCTGTCCATCGCACGTTTCAGGCGGAGATTCGAACGGACGATGCCGACATAATTACTCATAATCTGCTGCATCTCCTTGTAATTCTGCGTAATGAGGATCATCTCCTCGGGATCGGCCGTACCTTCGGAATTCCATGCAGGAATGCCTTCCGGAATCGCATATTCCCGGAAATGCTGCTTGGCATCCTGCGCAGCCTTGTCGGCATAGACAATGGCCTCAATCAGGGAATTCGATGCCAGGCGGTTGGCGCCGTGCAGTCCGGTCGAAGACGTTTCACCCGCCGCATACAGCCGGTTGATCGAAGTGCGTCCCTTCAGGTCTACCTTGATGCCGCCGCACATGTAGTGCGCAGCCGGCACCACCGGGATGTAATCCTTGGTCATGTCGATACCGAGTGTCAGACACTTCTCATTGATATGCGGAAAATGCTGCAGCAGACCCTCACGTTCCAAATGTGTCGCGTCCAGATACACATGGTCGTCGCCGCGGACTTTCATCTCATGGTCGATGGCCCGCGCCACGATGTCACGCGGCGCCAGCGAACCCCGTTCGTCGTATTTCTGCATAAACTCCTTACCGTCCAGCGTCCGCAGCACCGCACCGTAACCGCGCAGCGCCTCGGTAATCAGGAAAGACGGTTTCTCCGAAGGATTGTAGAGCGATGTGGGATGGAACTGAATGAATTCCATGTTGTCGATAATGCCCTTGGCCCGGTACACCATGGCCACGCCGTCGCCCGTCGCAATGGGCGGGTTGGTGGTCGAGACATACAGATTGCCCGTACCGCCCGTCGCCATGAGCGTCACGTGCGACAGAATGGAAATGGTCTCGCCCGTTTCCTCGTTCAGGAAATAAGCGCCATAGCACTCAATATCGGAATGATAGCGCTTGACCAGACGGCCCAGATGGTGCTGGGTGATGATGTCCACGGCAAAATGATGCTCCAGCACCTCGATGTTAGGATGGTTCTTGACCTTCTCAATAAGGGTCCGCTGGATTTCAAAACCCGTGTTGTCCTGGTGGTGAAAGATACGGTGCTCGCTGTGGCCGCCCTCGCGGGCCAGGTCGAACGTACCGGACGGTGTCTTGTCGAAATCCGCCCCCCATTCCAGCAACTGCCGGACCTGTTTCGGTGCTTCGCTTACGACCATGCGCACAGCCGCCTCATCGCACAGTCCGTCGCCGGCATCAAAGGTGTCCAGAATATGTTTCTCGTACGAATCACCTTTCTCGAAAACGGCGGCGATGCCGCCCTGTGCGAAACTGGTGTTGGTGTCGCCGATGGTACTTTTCGTCACCACACAGACCTTGCCGACGTCAGCCACCTTCAAGGCGAAACTGAGACCTGCCAGACCGGTGCCGATGACCAGGAAATCTGTCGTCCGCTGCATATCAGTATTAATTGAAAAAAGGGGACGAAACCGTCCCCTCCGTGTTATTCGGATGAAACCCTAAAAGGCCGTGACAATCTGCATGAATTTCTCCGCCGTGAGCGATGCTCCGCCAATCAGACCGCCATCGACATCCGGGCAGGCAAAGAGTTCCGCGGCATTCCCGCCGTTGCAGCTTCCGCCGTAGAGAATGGTCGTATCGTCAGCCAGCTGGACGCCGTACTGCGCCGCAATAGCCTTACGGATAAAGGCATGCATATCCTGCGCCTCGACCGACGTGGCCGTTTTGCCGGTACCGATGGCCCACACCGGTTCGTAAGCCACCACTATTTTGGCAAAATCTTCTGCCGAAAGACCAAACAGACCTTCTTTCAGTTGTTTGCCGACTACGTCGAAATGCTTGCCGCTCTCACGTTCCGCCAGCACCTCTCCCACGCAGAAGATAACCTTCAGCCCGTTGTCCAGTGCCAGACGCACTTTCTTGGCAAGGATGGCGTTGGTTTCACCGTAATAGCTGCGGCGTTCGGAGTGACCCAGAATGACATACGTGCAGCCGGTGCTCTTTACCATGGCAGCGGAAACTTCGCCGGTATAGGCGCCGGAAGCCTCCGCGGCGCAGTTCTGCGCACTCACTTCCACCTGTCCGCCTACCGTCTTGACCACCTCGGTCAAATGAATGAAAGGCGGTGCCAGAATCACATCGCACTTGACGGCCCCCGCAGCTGCCAGCGCCTGGCGCACATCCGCCGCCAGCTGGACTCCCTCCTGCAAGGTCTTGTTCATTTTCCAGTTTCCTGCTACAATATTTTTTCTCATGATGTTGATTTTTAAAAAGACGCCCCAAATTTACGAGAGTATTTCCAATTACACACGTTTCACGTCAAAAAAGGCGGGATGTCATGCCCCGAAAAAGAGATACGCCAGCAGAATCGCCGCCACGATACCGGCCAGATCGGCCAGCAAGCCCATCGTCACCGCATAACGGGTCCGTTTGATGCCCACCGAACCGAAATACAGGGCAATGATGTAAAACGTCGTGTCGGCCGCACCCTGGAACATGCACGACAGCCGCCCGACGAACGAATCCGGCCCGTAATGCTGCATGGCCTCCACCATCATGGCCTTGGCTCCGCTGCCGCTCAGCGGCTTCATCAGTGCGGTCGGAAGGGCTCCGACGAAACTTGTATCGAGTCCGACAGCTTCCAGTCCTTTGGCCAGCAAGGAGATGATGTCATCCATGACGCCGGACGCCCTGAACACGGCAATGCCGACCAGCATGCCGACCAGGTAGGGAATGATTTTGACGGTGACCGAAAAGCCGTTCTTGGCTCCTTCGATGAACGCCTCGTAAATGTTGATCTTGCGCCGGATACCGCCCGCGAAAAAAGCCAGAATGATGGCGCAGAGCAAAACATTGGCGAAAACCTGCGACACAACCTCTAGCGTCGCCTTGTCCAGCGAGCTGAAATACCAGACGATACCGCCCAGCAGCAGCGTGATGCCGCCCAGCCATCCCAGCACGACCTTGTCCAACAGGTTGATGCGCTGCCGGATGGCGACCGCCACGATGCCGATCAACGTCGAGACATAGGTGGCGATGAGGATGGGCAGAAAGACGTCGGTCGGTGTCGCCGCACCGAGAATGGACCGCTGCGCCAGGATGGTCACAGGCACAATGGTCAGACCCGATGTATTGATAACCAGAAACATTATCTGGGCATTCGATGCGGTATCCTTCTTCGGATTGAGTTCCTGAAGGCCTTCCATCGCCTTGAGACCCAGCGGTGTGGCCGCATTGTCCAGGCCCAGCATATTGGCCGAGAAATTCATCAGCATCTGGCCGTGAACCGGATGGTCGCGCGGCAGTTCCGGGAACAGCCGGTTGAAGAAAGGTCCGACAATGCGCGACAGGAATTGCACGGCGCCGGCCTTTTCGCCGATGTTCATCAGGCCCAGCCAGAGCGTCATCACGCCGGTCAGCGGAAGCGCAATCTGCATCACAGCCGATTCGGAGGCCGTGAACGTACTGTCAATAATGGCTTTGAATACCTGCGTATCGCCGGCAAAGATGGCTTTCAGCGTCGCTGCCGCGATGGCTACGAGAAAAAAACCGATCCAGATATAATTGAGAACCATGATTGAAGATTTATCGGTGTTGCGGCATGGTTTGACCCATGTGCCAAACTTTTATGCAAAGATAACGTTTTTGATGTCAGATGCGACACGGCGCCGGCCGCACAGATTCCCGCCTAACGGCTGCCGATGTACAGGAACACCATGCCGAGCAGCACCAGAACCAGGTCGATGACTTTGCTGCGGAGATTCTTTTCACGCATGATCAGCGCACCGCAGAGAAACGACACCACGACGCTGCTGCGCCGGATCATCGATACGACCGATATCATGGACGACTCGTAGCTGAGAGCGTAAAAATAAACGAAATCTGCAAGGGCCAGGAACAGCGAAATGCACGGGATGCTCCAGCGCCATTCGAATGGTGTGAAGTGTTTGCGGCGAGGCCACCAGAAAAGGAGGACCACGATGCCCGACAACACCGCCTGATACAGCACATACCAGGCCTGCACGAACATCGGTGCAAAACGTTGCATCAGGAATTTGTCGTACAGAGAACTGACGGCCCCCAGCGCGACCCCGGTCACAACGCAGATAATCCAGCGGTTGTGCGAGAAATCAATGCCTTCACGGCTGCCGGAACGACTGAGCAGATAAAACGAAAGCACGGCCAGCAGCACGCCGGTCCACTGGTAGCCGTTCAACCATTCACCGAACAGCAGCAACGCTCCCAGCAGCACCATGACCGGCTGCGTGGCATTGATGGGACCGACGATGGTCAGTGGCAGATGTTTCAGGCCAATGTATCCGAAGGTCCAGGAAGACAGTACGATGACAGATTTAAGAAGCACCAGCCGGTGTGCTTCCCAGCCGGCTTTCGGTACATAGAGAACCGTGCCTTCCAGCGGAGTGCCTGCTGGCAGTGACCCAAGAATGAACGGCAGAAAGATGGCGGTCAGGAACACCGTGTTGAGAAACAGCACGGGCGCAACCGCATTCCGGTCGAGCGAAAGTTTCTTGAAAAAGTCGTAAAACCCCAGCAGGAAAGCCGAGGCAAACGACGGAATCAGCCACATCATCCGACGAGCTCCATCCCCCTGCGCAGCGCCTGCTCGTTGAGCGGCAGGAGCTTATGATGGCGCTCCGGCAACGACTTCTTGAGTCCAAGCAGCACCTTGTCAAGCACGAGGGCCGGACGGAGTTTGATGAACGCACCGAGCAGCAGCATGTTGGCTATCTTAGTGGCGTTCATGGCAGCAGCCTCTTCGGTGGCAGGCACGGCATAGATGGAGATGTCTGTACGCTGCGGCTTGCGGCTGATACCACTCGGGTCGTAGATGAGCGTCCCGCCGGGCTTCACCATTTCCTCAAACTTGTCCATCGACTGCTGGTTGAGGATGATGGCCGTATCGTAACGCTGCAGGATAGGCGAACTGATGCGTTTGTCGCTGACAATCACCGTCACGTTGGCCGTACCGCCCCTGATTTCGGGGCCGTAGGAAGGCATCCACGATACCTCCATGTTTTCCATGATGCCTGAATAGGCGATAATCTTACCCATGGACAAGACACCTTGTCCGCCGAAACCGGCTATGATGATTTCCTCAGTCATGATTAACGCATTTGAAGTACGCCGTCCACTTTCATGTCACCCAGCTGGTACTTGGCGAACATGTTCTCTTCCATCCAGCGGTTGGCCTGGAGCGGCGGCAGGCCCCAGCCCGAGTTGCAATTGGAGACCACCTCGACGATGGACATCCCTTTTTTGTTCTTCTGGTTCTCGAACGCCTGACGAAGTGCCCGTTTGGTCTTGCGTACAGCAGCGGGCGTATGCACCGCCTGACGGGTCACATAGTATGTGCCGTCCAGCTGTGCGAGCAACGGCGTGATATTGAGCGGATAGCCCATGGTCTTGACATCGCGGCCGCGCGGACAGGTGGCCGTTTTCATGCCCTCGAGCGTCGTCGGAGCCATCTGACCACCGGTCATACCGTAGATACCGTTGTTGATGAACACAATGACGAAATTCTCGCCACGGTTGCAGGCGTGGATTGTCTCGCCCGTTCCGATGGCGGCCAGGTCGCCGTCGCCCTGATAGGTGAAGACGAACTTGTCGGGCATCACACGCTTGATACCCGTTGCCACCGCCGTCGCCCGGCCGTGCGCCGCTTCCACGACGTCGAAGTCGTAGAAATCGTACAGGAACACCGAACAACCTACCGGCGAAATGCCCACCGTGTCGTGTTCTATGCCCATTTCCTCAATCACTTCGGCGATGAGCCGGACCACCGTGCCGTGGCCGCATCCCGGACAGAAATTGAAAGGCGTGTCCGTCAGCAGGCGGCTCTTTTTGTATACCAGATTCTCCTCTCGGATGATATCTTTGACATCCATTGCTTTATATTTTACGGTCTATCAATCAGTTTTAACTACAGCGAAAAGTATTTCCGCAGGGCACCCTCGATTTCCTCGGGGGTCGGAACCATGCCGCCCAGCCGGCCGAAGAACTCGACCGGAACCTGGCTGCCCACCGCCAGTTTCACATCCTCGATCATCTGTCCGGCGCTGAGTTCCACAGACAGGAATCCTTTCACCCGTTTCGCCAGTGCAGCCAGTTGCGGCGCGGGGAACGGATAAAGCGTGATGGGGCGGAACAGACCGACCTTCTTGCCGGCAGCCCGCAGTCTCTCGACGGTGTTCTGCGCGATGCGTGCGCTGATGCCGAACGCCACGACCACATACTCCGCGTCGTCGCAGTACAGTTCCTCATAACGGATTTCCTCCTGTTCCATCTGGCGGTATTTGGCCTGCAGACGCTGGTTGTGCACCTCGTGAACCGAGGATAGCAGATTCAGCGACGTGATGGTGCGGCCGTGCTGTCCCGGACGGGTACCCGTCGTGGCCCAGTCAGGGAACTCTGTCAAGCGCGGACGTTCCTCCGGCAGATAGACTTTTTCCATCATCTGCCCGATGGCACCGTCGGAGAGGATCATCACCGGATTGCGGTATTTGAAGGCCAGATCGAAACTCAGCGCGACGAAATCGGCCATTTCCTGGACCGACGAAGGTGCAAGGGTCAGCAGTTTGTAGTCTCCGTGGCCGCCGCCTTTGACCGTCTGGAAGTAGTCGGCCTGGCTGGGCTGGATCGTTCCCAGTCCCGGACCGCCGCGCGACACATTGACAATCAGGCACGGAAGCTCCGCACCGGCCAGGTAGGAAATGGCCTCGCACATCAGCGAGATTCCCGGACTGGACGAAGAGGTCATGACACGCCGGCCGCAGGAGGCGGCACCATAGACCATGTTGATGGCCGACACTTCGCTCTCGGCCTGGAGCACCACCATCCCGGTACGGGCGGTGGCATCGGTTTCCATGAGGTACTCCATCACTTCCGTCTGCGGCGTGATGGGATATCCGAAAAAGGCATCGGCACCGGCACGGATGGCCGCTTCGGCGATGGCCTCGTTTCCTTTCATCAAACGTAATTCTTTCACGACTTTCCTGTTTATCTACGTTCCTATGCTTCTACTTTTACACGGTACACCGAAATGACCCCGTCAGGGCACATGACGGCACAATTGGTACATCCCGTACATGCCTCGGGATTGGCCATATATGCATAATGATAGCCCTTCTGGTTCACCGCCGTCGTCATGGCGATGACCTGCTGTGCGCAAGTGGCGGCGCATAACTCGCAACCTTTGCAACGCTCCTTGTCGATGACGATTGCACCTCTGAGTTTTGCCATAATTACTTTATTAAGTCTGTTTCGCAAAAAATAAGGCGCAAAGATATCCATTTATAACAAAGGGACAAACTTTTTTGCATTTGTCTTTGTCGGCAAGGTGCCTTAAATTTGCCGAACGCTATTCCGGGGCCGTTGCCGTCCTCGCCGGACGGTCCGCCGGAAACGCGCCCTGTCCCAAAACACTCTGTCATGAAAGATCTCAAAGGAAAAGTGATTGTCATCACCGGTGCCTCCTCGGGTATCGGATTCGCCTGCTGCAAAGTGTTTGCACAGGCCGGCCTCAAAATCGTGATGGCGGCCCGCAACCCGGAAAAACTGGCGGCCGCTGAAGAAGCCGTCAAAGCCATTACGCCCGACGTGCTGGCCGTTCCGACCGACGTATCGGTCGAGGCCGACTGCAAAAACCTCATCGAGCAAGCCGTCGGACGCTTCGGCGGCATCGACATCATGCTGAACAACGCCGGCATATCCATGCGCGCACTGTTCCGGGACCTGGATCTCTCGGTCATCCGTCGGCTCATGGACACCAATTTCTGGGGCACGGTGCAATGCACGAAGTACGCATTTCCGTATATCCTTGAAAGGCACGGCAGTATTATAGGAATTTCTTCGGTTGCCGGCTTTATCGGACTGCCGGGCCGAACCGGCTATTCGGCATCGAAATTCGCCATGCACGGATTTCTGGAGACAGTCCGCGTGGAGAACCTGAAGAATAACCTACATGTCATGATTGTCACGCCGGGATTCACTGCGTCCAACATCCGCGTGACGGCACTCGGTCCGCAGGGCCAGGCACAGGGCGAATCGCCGCGCGACGAAGGCAAGATGATGACGGCCGAGGCCGTGGCCAAACGCATCCTGAAAGGTGTTTGCCGCCGCCGTCGCCGTATCGTGCTCACGTTCGAAGGCAAGGCGGTCTGTTTTCTGAAAGGCCTCTGCCCGGCACTGCTCGACAAAATGCAATACGCCTACATGCGGCGCGAACCAAATTCGCCGTTCAAATAGAAAAACGCAAAACTCCCGTCAGCGCGTTACTGCCCGGAGGCCAGGCTGCCGGTCCACGTCTTGATCTGCTCGGCGGTCATATTGTTCAACCGCATACCCTGTTTCCAGCTGATCTGGGGATAAGTTGTCTTCAGTGCCGACGCCGAGTGGTCTATCGGGCTGCTTCCGGAAGTGACAAACGGGATGACCGTCTTACCGCTGAAATCATAACTTTCCAGAAACGTGTTGATGATGCGCGGAGCCGCGTCACACCAGATGGGGAATCCGATATAGACGGTGCTGAAACTGCTCCACTGCTCCACTTTCGCCGCGATGGCGGGACGGGCCTTCGCGTCGCCCATCTCTACAATACTGCGGCATTGCCGGTTCCGGTAATCCAAATCCGCTGCGGTATACGGCTGAGCGGCTTTTATTTCGAACAAAGTGCCCTGGGTGGCTTCCGCCAGCGTCTTGGCCACCTGCGCAGTGTTGCCTGAACAGGAGAAGTAGGCCACCAGGGTTTTGGAAGCCGCAACCTCACGTGCGGACTGTCCATACGCCAGCGAACACAGTCCGACCAGCAGGACGGAAAATATAACGTGCTTCATAACAGATGGTTTGATGTGCTGTATATTTATTTCTGAAGAATGAACGGGAAGGCCGGCAGCCCCTCCGAATTGAACAGATTGGGCTGCGCTGTTTCACGCCACGCAAAACGCACCGATACCGGTGCAGGAACGTCCGGATGCGTGACAGCCACCTCATCGGTTCCGACAATCTCTGCGAACGCCTGATGCCAGATACCGTCCTTGCCGGCCACTTCGAACCATTTGAGACGCGCGATGGAATTGGGTTCGACGGAATTGCTCTTGCCTTTGAGCCCCTCCGCGCAGTGTGTAAACTTCACGATAGCCTTCTCGCCTTCGATGCGCAGTTCGGTCGCCCGGGGACCGGACCACTCTGCTGCATTCTCGACTTTGTACTTGTCCGCCAGGGCCAGCTTGGCCAGACGGGCACCGACAATCCACTTGTACGACGGGTGGATGTCCTCGAGATTGTCCACCAGGTCGGAATTGAAGATCGCCTCTCCGTTACCGGCCGCCGTCACTGCTTTGAGCTGCTCCTGCCAGAAGAGCGGGAGTCCTTCGCTGGTGACAAAGTTGCTGTGGTGCATCCGGTCGGAATACGTGTGCGGGCAGATGAGCACCGAATAGAACGGGGCGTCGGGCGATTCGAAGGCCGCCCGCCAGGAACTCGTCAGCTGCACATAGAGCGAGGCGTAGTCCTTCGTCCCGAGCGCCAGGTCGCTTTCGCCCTGATACCACAGGAAGCCGCCGACCGCAAACGGTGTAAGCGGCTTGAGCTGGCTGTTGTAAAGCATGCCCGTTTCCATCCACTGGCTGATGAGGCTGCCGCCCGAAGAAGCCGAAATGATACCCACCGGTACGCCCAGTGCTTCTGTCAGGTTTTTCGCAAAGAAATATCCTACGGCAGAGACCGGTGCAATAGACTGGCCGTCGGCGATCTTCCAACTGTTGCCGCTGCCCGGCCGTCCGCCGCAGAGGAACACCCGGATAGCCGGATTAGCAGGTTTCTCTAATTCCAGTGCAGCCAGGTCCTCACCCTTGCGCGGCGGCGCCATCGTACCGCGGCGCATCGCATAGGCCATGTTCGACTGACCGGAGCAGACCCACACTTCGCCCACCGCAATACCGGTGAACTGCAATTCGTCCTTCTTGGAAACGACGACCATCTTCAGCTGCTGCCCTTCGGCCTTGAGCGACGGCAACTGCAGTTTCCAGTTGCCCTCACGGTCGGCCTTGCCCTTGACCTTGGCCACACTCTTGCCGGTGGCTTCGTCGAAGAGTGTCACCTGAACCGCGGCGGCAGGATCCGCCTGTCCCCATACCGGCAGGTTGCGTCCCTGCTGCAAAATCATGTTGTCGGAAAAAATCTGCGGCATGACAAGTGCCAGCAGATGGATAAGCAATAAGTTCATTTTCGGGTTTGTTTTAGAATGGTTCAAAGATACAGATTTAAACGGATTGTTCCGTATTTTTTGTTTTTTTCCGCATCCTGCGGCCTGTTGCAGAAATGATGGAGGCAGACCGATGAAGTTTTTTTTTCAACTTTCTGAAAAAGTGATTATCTTTGCCCCGCTTTTCAAAGCCGAGACGGGGTGTGGCGCAGTTGGTAGCGCGCTACGTTCGGGACGTAGAGGCCGGAGGTTCGAGTCTTCTCACCCCGACTTGAAAAGAGACCGGTTCAATCGTTGGACCGGTTTTCTTTTTTCTTACTTTTGCTGTCGGGGAGCGCCGCACGGTGCAACCGGTGCGCGGGAATCAAGGCCGGACATGGCGGGCGACCTCCGAAAAAACATGACAAAATACAACAGAATATTCCGCGTAGCGGACAACCGCCGGCCCAGTCCGGGATACAGCCTGATCCGCCTGCAGAGCGACGAATCGCTGCCGCCCATGGTCCCGGGACAATTCGTGTCGGTCCGCGTGGACGGCGGACGGAATACCTTCCTGCGGCGGCCTTTCTCCATACACAATGTGGACACGGACGACCGTGCTTTGGAACTTCTCGTGCAAGTGGTGGGTGAAGGTTCGGCCCGCATCGCGACACTGCAGCCGGGCGACCCCGTCGATATGATTTTTCCGCTCGGCAACGGTTTCACCACGGACATCGCGCCGATGTCAGAGGTACTGCTGACAGGCGGCGGAGCCGGCATCGCACCGTTGCTGTTCCTAGGCAAGGAACTCCGGCAGCGCGGCATCGTCCCGACCTTCCTGCTCGGCGGCCGTTCCGCAGCGAACCTCATCCGGATGGATGCTTTCGAAGCGGTCGGACGGCTCTGCTGCACCACCGAAGACGGATCCATGGGGGAACGCGGGTTCGTCACGCAGCACTCCATACTGCAGGACCGCCGGTTCGACTTTATCTACACCTGCGGCCCCCGGCCGATGATGGCGGCAGTGGCCGCCTATGCGCGCCGGACAGGCAGTCCGTGCGAGGTTTCGCTCGAAAACACCATGGCCTGTGGCATCGGCGCATGCCTGTGCTGTGTAGAGGACACCCGGCAGGGACACCAGTGCGTATGCACGGCAGGACCTGTCTTTAACATCGAACAACTCAAATGGTAGATCTAACGGTAAAAATCGGTGCGCTGACCCTGAAGAATCCGGTCATGACGGCATCCGGCACCTTCGGATATGGTCCGGAATATGCCGATTTCTTCGATGTGGCACAGCTGGGGGGCATCATCGTCAAAGGTACGACGGCCGATGCCCGCGAAGGAAACCCCTACCCGCGCATGGCTGAAACGCCGTCCGGCATGCTGAACGCCGTGGGGTTGCAGAACAAGGGGGTGGATTGGTTCTGTTCACATATCTACCCGTCCATCAAGGACATCGACACCAACATTATCGTCAATGTCAGCGGTTCGACCGTCGAAAAATACGTGGAATGCGCCGCAAAGATTGCCGCACTGGACGCCGTCCCGGCCATTGAATTGAATATTTCCTGCCCGAATGTCAAGGAAGGTGGCATGGCTTTCGGTGTCACAGCCAAAGGCGCTTTCGAAGTGGTGGAGGCTGTCCGTAAAGTCTATCCCAAAACGCTTATCGTCAAACTCTCCCCCAATGTCACCGACATCGCATCCATCGCACGGGCCGTCGAATATGCCGGCGCCGATGCGGTATCACTCATCAACACGGTGCTGGGCATGGCCGTTGATGCGGAGCGTCAGCGGCCGGTTCTTTCCACGGTGACAGGTGGTCTGTCGGGTCCCTGCATCAAACCCATCGCCCTGCGCATGGTCTGGCAGACTGCCAAGGCTGTCCGCATACCCGTCATCGGAATGGGCGGCATTGCCTCGGCCGCCGATGCGGTGGAATTCATGCTGGCCGGTGCAACGGCTGTGGAAATCGGAACCGCCAACTTCATCGATCCGGCTGTATCGGCCAAGGTTATCACCGGGCTGTCAGACTACGCCGGACGTCACGGCATCGCACAAATCTGTGAACTGACAGGCGCTCTGCGCGTATAGAGATCGCTCAAGAAGACATAAAAAAACCGTCCCTTGACTGGGACGGTTTTTTTGTCGCATAAGCGGTTTAGCTGCAGAATTTCGCGCCCAGATACTCGCGGTTGAGACGGGCGATGTTCGAAATCTTGATCTGCTTCGGGCACTCAGCCTCGCAGGCCCGGGTATTGGTGCAGTTGCCGAACCCGAGTTCGTCCATCTTGGCCACCATCGCCGTCACCCGTTCGCGCGCCTCGACCTGTCCCTGCGGCAGCAGCGCCAGCTGGGACACCTTGGCCGACACGAACAGCATGGCCGATGCATTTTTACAAGTAGCGACACAAGCACCGCACCCGATACAGGCGGCAGCGTCCATCGCCAAGTCTGCATTCTTCTTCGGTATCAGAATGGCGTTGGCATCCTGGGCTCCGCCAGTATTGACCGACGTATAGCCTCCAGCCTGGATGATCTTGTCGAATGCGGAACGGTCCACCACCAAGTCCTTGATAATCGGGAACGCTTTCGAACGCCAGGGTTCAATGTAAATGGTGTCGCCATCCTTGAAATGGCGCATGTGTAACTGGCAGGTGGTGATACCCGTATCGTTGCCGTGCGGCCGGCCGTTGATATACAGGCTGCACATGCCGCAGATGCCTTCGCGGCAGTCATGGTCGAAACAAATGGGTTTCTCGATCTTGTCCACCAACTGTTCATTCAGAATATCGAGCATTTCGAGAAACGAACAGTCGGGAGAGATGTTGGAGACCTGATAGGTCACAAACTGTCCCTTGGCCTTGGCGTTTTCCTGCCGCCAAATCTTGAGTGTCAGATTCAATCCTTTCTTTTCCATGTCGATTAATCTTTATAGTTACGTTGGGCGATCTTGATGTTTTCGTAAATGAGCGGTTCCTTGTGCAGTTCGGGTTCCTCGCCGGCGCCTTTGTATTCCCAGCACGAAACATACATGAACTGGTCGTCATGGCGCAGCGCCTCGCCGTCGGCGGTCTGGTGTTCCTCGCGGAAATGGCCGCCGCACGATTCCTCGCGCAGCAGCGCGTCACGGGCCATCAGTTCGCCCAACTCGAGATGCTCGGCCGTACGCAAGGCCTTCTCCAGTTCGGGGTTGAACTCGTCGGCCGTGCCGGTCACGCGTACGTCTTTCCAGAACTCTTCCCGGACCTGGCGAATGCGGCGGATGCCTTCTTCGAGGCCTTCCTTGGTGCGGCCCATGCCGACATATTCCCACATGATATGGCCCAGTGCTTTCTGGAAATGATCCACGGAATGTGAACCCTGGATGCCCATCAGCCGGTCGATGCGGGCCTTGGCAGCCTTGGCGGCTTCCTCGAACTCGGGCCGGTCGGTCGATATGCGCGGGGTCTGGATTTCGTGCGAAAGGTAATTCTGAATGGTGTACGGCAGGACGAAATAGCCGTCGGCCAGACCCTGCATCAGCGCGGAAGCACCAAGCCGGTTGGCACCGTGGTCGCTGAAGTTGGCCTCGCCGGCCGCGAACAGACCCGGAATCGTGGTCTGCAGTTCGTAATCCACCCAAATGCCACCCATCGAATAGTGGATGGCAGGATAGATCATCATCGGCGTTTCGTACGGGTTGTCGGCCGTGATCTTTTCGTACATCTGGAACAGGTTGCCGTAACGGGCTTCGATGACACTCTTGCCAAGACGGGCGATGGCATCCTTGAAGTCGAGATAGACGGCCAGACCGGTCTCGTTGACCCCGAAACCGGCGTCGCAACGTTCCTTCGCGGCCCGCGATGCCACATCACGCGGCACCAGGTTGCCGAACGCAGGATACCTGCGCTCAAGATAATAGTCACGGTCTTCCTCCTTGATGTCGGTCGGTTTGAGCCGGCCGGCCCGGAGCGCCTCGGCGTCCTCTTTCTTCTTGGGCACCCAGATGCGACCGTCGTTACGCAGCGACTCCGACATCAGCGTCAGCTTGGACTGGTAGTCACCGTGTACCGGGATGCAGGTGGGGTGAATCTGCACGAAACACGGATTGCCGAAGAATGCGCCTTTCTTGAAGCAGCGCATGGCGGCCGCTCCGTTCGAACCCATGGCGTTGGTCGAAAGGAAATAGACATTGCCGTAACCGCCGGTTGCCAGTACCACGGCATGCGCGCCGTGTTTCTCGATGGCACCCGTGACGAGGTTACGCGTGACAATGCCGCGCGCCTTGCCGTCGACAAGCACCAGGTCGAGCATTTCTTCGCGGGGGAACAACTTGACACTGCCCTTCTTGATCTGGCGGCTCAACGAACTGTAAGCACCGAGCAGCAACTGCTGTCCCGTCTGGCCGCGGGCATAGAACGTACGGCTCACCTGCGCGCCGCCGAAAGAACGGTTGTCCAGCTGTCCGCCGTAGTCGCGGGCAAACGGCACACCCTGCGCCACACACTGGTCGATGATGTTGTTAGACACTTCTGCCAGACGGTACACATTGGCCTCGCGGGCCCGGTAGTCACCGCCCTTGATGGTGTCGTAGAACAGCCTGTACACCGAGTCGCCGTCGTTCTGGTAATTCTTGGCGGCGTTGATACCGCCTTGCGCAGCAATGGAATGGGCGCGGCGCGGCGAGTCCTGGATGCAGAATATCTTGACGTTGAATCCCATCTCGCCGAACGAAGCCGCGGCGGATGCGCCAGCCAGACCCGTTCCCAGCACGATGATGTCCAGTTTACGTTTGTTGGCCGGATTGACCAGTTTCTGTGAAGCCTTGTAATTCGTCCATTTCTGGGCGAGCGGTCCCTGAGGGATTTTGGAGTCTATCTGTGTCATGGCAATATGCGGTTAGGCGTTATAGAAGAAAAAGAAATAAATGGGCACCGCGGCAAATCCGCAGGCAATGACCGTGGCCACTACACAGGCGATTGCCTTGAGACGGGGAATCCACAGGTTGTTGTTCCAGCCGATGGTCTGAAGCGCGCTCCAGAATCCGTGCGTAAGATGGAACCACAGCGCGGTGAGCCAGATCAGGTACAGGACAACATACAACGGTTTTGAAAAGAGACTCACGATAAGAGCAGAGCCCTGGGCCGGTTCTGCGCCCATAATTTCCACCAGTTGCATCTTGGCCCAGAAATTACACAGGTGCAAGCATATGAAACCCAATACAATAATACCCAAGACAAACATATTCTTGGCGGCCCATTCGGTTTCGGTCTTGTTGGGGGCCTGATAGCCTACCGGCCCGCGGGCGCGCATGTTCTGCCATGTGAGCAGGATGGCGAAAACGATGTGCAATACCGCACCGGCGGCCAGCACCGCCGTGCCGACCAGCGCATACCAGTTGGCACCCAGGAATTCACAGATCATGTCGTAACCCTCGAGCGAAATGACCGCCACCAGGTTCATCGACATGTGGAACAAGAGGAACAGGACAAGGAACAGGCCAGTGATACTCATGACGAATTTCTTGCCGATAGAGGAACAGAAAAAATTACTCATACCTTGAAAAATGTGTTAAGTACTGTGCGTAAATGTTGAACGGAAAGCCATAATACACGTTCGAAGGGACAAAAATACCTAAAATAAGTGGACGCTGCAACGCCGCATGTCAAAAAGATGGCTGGACGCAAGGAAAAAGGCGTTCCAGCTACAGCGGGCGGGCTTCCCGGGGATGGGTCCGGTTGCGCCGGGTCCAGAATTTGTTCCGATAATGCAATACGCGCGCGATGCATGTTTCCTTGTCGCAGTGCATCTCCTCCGCATAGCCTTCGGCCATCAGCTCGAACATCTCCCGGGTGCCCCACAGCCGCTCGAAGTTTCTGCAACCACGTTCAAAAGAAAGTTTCCCGAACCGCATCCGGTTGATGTCCACGACGCAGAACCGCCATGCGCCGTCCACCTTGTCGAACAGGATATTACCCGGCGAATAGTCGGCATGGCAGAAGCCCGCCCGGTGCATCCTGGCCGTGAAACGGCCGAAAGCCCGCAGAATGTCTTCGCGGCCCTCGGCCGTTCCCTCGCCGAATTCGTACATGTTGCGGGTGTAGGGACATTGGAACGTGACGAGGTACGACACGCCGACCAGACCTGCGCGGCGGGCCTCGGCGTAGGCAACCGGCCGTGCCGTCTCGACGCCGCGCGACAGCAGTGCCGACGCATATTCATAAGCCCGGCGGGCTTTGGTTTTCCGAAAGAAAGAATACACAATCCGGTTGGGGAATACCGGCACTTTGTAGCGTTTCACGTTAAGTTCAACCCCCTGAAAAACATGGACAGAGATTGTGTTGCGGTTGCGCGACTGGTATATGATGCGCCCTTCGCCCGCCCGGCCGTCCAGCACTGACGCAACGAACGGCGCGTATGCCTTGCAGTCGGGATGTATCACTGTCTTGATGTGCATGGTCAGACCATTGTTTGGAGGAATCCACGGCACAGGCGTCCGATTCTGCGGATTCGTCCCGCAAAGATGCGAAAAGATCGACATTTTTTGTTTTTTTTTGTAGTTTCGCCTTTAAATAAAATGCATATGAACCGTTGTCTGAAAAAATCCATCCTGTGCTTCCTGGCAGCCGTGCTGTGTCTGTCCTGCAAACGGGAGACCGCGCTCCCCATCATCGTCGGCAACCTGAACGAAGTCCTGGTCGTCATGGACGATGCGCAGTGGAAAGGCGCCCCCGGCCGGGAACTCCGGACCTTCCTCATGGACACCATTCCCTGGTCCACGTTGAGCGAGACCCGGTATAACATCACCCATATCCCCCACGAATCGTTCGAATCGTTCCGGCGGCACCGGAACATCGTGACCGTCAACATCGATCCGTCGCTCGGCCGGAGCATGCTCTCGGCGGTCGAAAACCGGTGGGCCAAACCACAGTTCATCCTGTCGCTGGCCGCGCCTTCCGCCGATTCTCTTCTGAGCGCCATCGACCGTTTCGGCGACCGCATGGTAGCGCTGCTCGACGCCAAGGAAAGGGAGCGTCTGACGGAGGTGTACGCCCGCGGTAACAACATCGCGGCCGAGAAGTATTTCGAGGAGGAACACCAGATCGATGTCACCATCCCGCGGGTCTATTCGCTGGACGTGGCCACGCCGGAGTTCTGCTGGCTCTCCCGCGAAGAGCGCCTCCTCTCGGTCGGCATCCTGTTCTGGTCGTATCCCTACACCGACACGTTACAGCTGACCAAAGAGGCCTTGCTCGCCAAACGCAACGAAATGACGCAGTTGCACGTACCGGGCCCCATCGACAGTTCGTACATGGCCATCGAGGAAGACTACATCGAGCCCACCATGCAGTCGTTCATGTACAAGGGACATTACTGCATCCGGATCTACGGCTGGTGGAAAACGGTCAAGGCCTTCATGGGCGGTCCGTTCGAAAGCATCATCATGGTCGACGAGGAACGCAACCGCATTCTCACGATGGACGGATTCGTCTATCATCCGCAGGAAAAAAAGCGCGACTATCTCACGCAGATCGACGCCATCATGCTGTCGATGTCGCCTTTACCACTTAAAGACAAAGACAAATAAGGTCTGGCCGGTGCGAAAGACATCGGCCACATTGTTTTTTCCCGTATCTTTGCAGGATACTCATTCCGCCCCGCGCCGGGCGACACGGACTTTACAACACGTACACCATGAGCGAGACAAACAGAAAACCGCGCGTAGCCATATCCATTGGAGACATCAACGGCATCGGCTGTGAAATCATCATGAAGACCCTGGCGGACCAGCACATCCTGGAGATCTGCACCCCCGTCGTCTTCGGATCCGGCAAAGTGACAGCCTATTACCGAAAGGTTCTCAATATACAGAATTTCAACTCTATACAGATTCGCGACGCATCCGAGACCGTCGACCGGAAAATCAACATCGTCTCCTGTCTGCCCGACGACATCAAGGTTGAGTTCGGCCAGTCTACCGAAACGGCGGGCAAAGCCTCGCTGCAGAGCCTGCAGTCGGCCGTCACAGCCGTGAAACAAGGCAACGCCGACGTGCTGCTGACCGCCCCGGTGAACAAATACAACATGCAATGCGAATCATTCGGGTTTCCCGGCCAGACGGAATACCTGCAGGATACGTTCGGGGCCTCTGAAGTGCTGATGTTCATGGTCAGCGAGAGTCTCCGTATCGGCACCGTCACCGGCCACATGGCTCTCCGGGATGTCCCGGAAGCGCTGACGGCCGAACGCATCATCGCGAAACTGTCCGTCATGCATCAGTCCATGGCACGCGACTTTGCCGTGCCGCGGCCTAAGATCGCCGTACTGGCGCTGAATCCGCACGCCGGCGAGAACGGACTGCTCGGCACCGAAGAATCCGGCATCATCGCACCGGCCATCGCCGCCGCCAATGCCAAAGGCATCCTGGCCTTCGGACCTTTCTCCCCCGACGGGTTCTTTGCATCGGACAGCATGCGCCGCTTCGACGCCGTACTGGCCATGTACCACGACCAGGCCATGCTGCCGTTCAAATTGATGAACTGCGGCACAGGTGTCAATTTCACCGCCGGTCTGCCGGTGGTGCGCACGTCCCCGGCCCACGGCACCGCCTACGACCTGGCGGGACGGAATGAGGCTTCCTGCCAATCGTTCCGCGACGCGCTGTATGCAGCCTGCGACATTTTCCGGCGGCGAAGCAGCTATGCCGCCACAGAGGCGCAGGCCCTCAAAGACACCCGTCCGGCCAGACACGCCGCGGTGGAAGAAAAAGATGAAGACGAAAATTAATGATCAATCCATAACCAGACCATGACCTATAAAAGATATACCGTCACCTCCGCCCTGCCGTACGCCAACGGGCCGGTGCATATCGGCCACCTGGCCGGCGTTTACGTACCTGCCGACATCTATGTCCGCTACCTGCGCAAGAAAGGCCGCGACGTCATCTTCATCGGCGGCAGCGATGAACACGGTGTTCCCATTACGATCAAGGCCCGTCAGGAGGGCTGCTCGCCACAGGATATCGTCGACCGCTACCACACGCTGATCAAGGAATCATTCCGCCGGTTCGGCATCTCCTTTGATGTCTATTCACGGACCTCGTCGGCCATCCACACCGAGACCGCATCCGGAATCTTCCGCAAACTGTATGACGACGGCCGTTTTATCGAACAGGAATCGGAACAGTACTACGACGAGGAAGCCGGACAGTTCCTGGCCGACCGCTACATCATCGGCACCTGCCCCCATTGCGGCAACGAACGCACCTACGGCGACCAGTGCGAGAAATGCGGTACGTCACTGAACGCCACAGACCTTATCAATCCGAAATCCGCCTTGAGCGGCCGGCCGCCGGTGCTACGCAAAACCAAGCACTGGTATCTGCCGCTGAACGAATACGAAGGCTTCCTTCGGAAATGGATTCTGGAAGACCACAAGGAATGGAAGACCAACGTGTACGGGCAGTGCAAGTCGTGGCTCGACCTGGGGCTGCAGCCGCGGGCCGTAACGCGCGACCTGGACTGGGGCATCCCGGTGCCGGTGGAAGGAGCCGAAGGCAAAGTACTGTATGTCTGGTTCGATGCGCCCATCGGTTATATCTCGAACACGCGCGAACTGCTGCCGGACAAGTGGGAGCTCTACTGGAAAGACAAGGATACCAAGCTGGTGCATTTCATCGGCAAGGACAACATCGTCTTCCACTGCATCATTTTCCCCGCCATGCTGCACGCCGAAGGATCGTATATCCTGCCGGACAACGTGCCGGCCAACGAGTTCCTGAACTTGGAGGGCGAAAAAATCTCGACATCGCGCAACTGGGCTGTCTGGCTGCACGAATATCTGGACGATTTCCCAGGCAAAGAGGACGTGCTGCGCTACACGCTGACGGCCAATGCGCCCGAAACCAAGGACAACGATTTCACCTGGAAGGATTTCCAGGCCCGTAACAACAACGAACTGGTGGCGGTGTACGGCAATTTCGTGAACCGCGCCCTTGTACTGACGCACAAATACTTCGACGGGAAGGTGCCCGAAAGGGACACCCTGCAGCCCTACGACCGCGAGGTGCTCGACGAGGTGAAGGCCATCAAGAACCGGGTGGAGACCGCCATCGAGAACTACCGTTTCAGGGAGGCACTGAAAGAAGTGATGAATGTGGCCCGCGCAGGCAACAAGTACCTGGCCGACACCGAACCGTGGAAACTCTACCGGACCGATCCCGACCGGGTGCGGACCATTCTGAACATAGCCCTGCAGCTGTCGGCCGACATGGCCATCATCGCAGAACCTTTCCTGCCGTTCTCTTCGGAAAAACTCGCCGGCATGCTCGGCATGAACGAACGACCGTGGGAACGCATCGGTGACGACGACCTGTTGCCGGCCGGCCACGCGTTGAACTCACCGCAACTGCTCTTCGAAAAAATCGATGACGAAGCCATCGCGAAGCAACTGCAGCGCCTGGCCGACACGAAGAAAGCCAACGAGCTCCGGGAGCACACCGTCCAGCCGGCCAAACCCGACATCAGTTTCGACGACTTCTCGAAAATGGACATCCGCGTCGGCAAAGTGCTCGAGGCCGTCAAGGTGCCCAAGACCGACAAGTTGATGCAGCTGAAAGTGGATACCGGCATCGATGTCCGGACTGTGGTATCCGGCGTGGCTGCTCACTTCACGCCGGAAGAGATGATCGGGAAACAGGTGGCCGTACTGGTCAATCTGGCTCCGCGCAAAATCAAGGGCATCGTATCGCAGGGCATGGTGCTCTACGCCGAAGACGCCGACGGCCGGCTGCGGCTGGTGTCACCGGGCGTGGAAGTGGCGTGCGGCAGCGTTATCTGCTGATTATCTCCCGACCACCAATTTCTGTCCGACCTTGATGACGGAACCGGACAGGTTGTTCCAGCTCCGGAGCTGGGTTACCGTCACATGGAACTGCTGGGCGATGCGCGAAAGCGTGTCGCCCTGTTTTACGGTATAGGTCTTTCCGCCACCGGAAGAAGTCGAGGATGAGGCGGATGAAGACGATGATGCAGCAGCACTGACCACCAGCCGCTGGCCGACATTGATGCGCGAACCGCTGATGCCGTTCCACTGACGCAGGCGGTCAACCGTGATGCCGAACCGCCGGGCAATGGCGCTCAGGGTATCGCCGCGCCGGACGGTATAGACCTGCCGGCCCGCCGCATTAACCGCCACCGTGGCCGTCGAAGCAGACGACGACGGCGCAGTCGCCTTGAACAGACTCTCCTTGAGATACACATCGGCCATGTAATTGAAAATGGAATCCTGCAGGTCGATGAACGTTCCGACATACTGTGTGGGCAGCTTCAGCGGATAGGGTTTCTCGTCGCCCGGAATCACGTCACGCCTGTATACCGAGTTGAGCGTGCGCAGTTCCTCGTAAGGAATCTGCAGCACTTCGGACACCTGATGAAGATTCAGATTCCGGCGGATCATGATGGTGTCGGACGCCACCGGCATATCAACATGTGTCGGCGTGATGTGGTGCGCCTCAAAATAGGTCATGGCATAGGTGGCGGCGATATAGGCCGGCACATAGCCGCGCGTCTCCTTCGGCAGATAGGGGTAGATTTCCCAGTATGTCCGCTTTCCGCCGGCCCGGCGGATGGCTTTGTTGACATTGCCGGCACCGCAGTTGTAGGCCGCGATGACCAGACCCCAGTCGTGATAGATTTCGTACATGTCGCTCAGATAGCGGGCGGCAGCATGGGTCGCTGCCACCGGGTCGCGGCGTTCATCGACAAACGAAGTGATCTGCAGCTTGTAGAACCGTCCCGTACTCAGCATGAATTGCCAGAGGCCCGTCGCGCCGGCCCGCGATACGGCATCCGGATTGAGCGCCGATTCGATGACCGTCATGTACTTCAGTTCCAGCGGCAAGCCGTACTGGTCCAGGATTTCCTCGATCATCGGGAAATAATAATCCTTGAGCCCCAGAATAACGGACAGTTTGGCGGCCTTCTGGATGGTATAGACATGTATATAATTGCGTATGACATTGTTGTATGTCAAGGATACCAGCGACGGAATGCGCCTGAGCCGGTCGATATAGACCGAATCCGGGAACTCCCGGGCGACAAACGAAGCATCGAACGACTCAATCGCCGTTTGCGTACTGTCCTGCAGGTACCAGACATTCATGAGGTTATCAAGCAGCAAATCAAAATCATAGACGGTCGTATCCTCTTCAAAAGCAGGAATATAACCCAGCGAATCCATCAGAATTGTCAGCGTTTCGAGATCGCCGAGATCCTCCATCTGGTCGTTGAGCAGTTCATCGTAGCTCAGCGAATCGGCGGCCCCGTCCGAGGGCAGCGCTGTCGATTCATCCGGCACTCCGGCTGTCTCACCTGTCATCTCGCTTCCCGCAGCGACCGCCTCGATGGTGTCGAAATTCTCCTCCACCCGGTTGCGCCGGGCGGCATCGGCACGGATGCCAGACAGCAACAGGACCGCAAGACAGAACAGCAGAGGGAATCGGTATGATAAATTCATGGATGTCGTATGTTTAGAATGAAAGATTCAGATTGAGACCTATCCGCCTGCGCAGGTAAATGTCTTCCATCAGGACAGGCTGCACCTGCATGGAAAGGTTGTCGTCGATGTTGAAATCGAAGAAATGCGCATCGACCGTGGCATCCACAATGTTCAGCGCATAGGACAGCAGCATCGCGATACCGGCCCAGTCGCGCCACTTGCGGTAATTGTCCTTATAGACCGTGATGTAGCGCTCGATAGTCACCCCTTTGGGGATGTCGAAGTCCAGAAAAGAGTTGGTGGAAGCGTCGGTGTCGTAATAATCGACGTACGCCTGGCGGTACTTCTGGAACTCGTTGTTGAAACGGACATAAAGATAGGCGGATACACCGATGGTCGCATAGACCACGGGGATTTTCCAATATTTGCGGTTGTAGGCCTGTCCAAGTCCGGGCAGGACCGTCGAAAGCAACGTCGCCTTGGATGGATTGTGTTTGGAGGCATATACGGTCGTATCCGCCGAGAATCCCGACATGATCAGCCGGTCCTCGCCGACGCGGATGGTGTCGGCCTGCGGTACGGCGTCCGCAGCATGGAGCATCACCGGGAACAGCAGGCAGACCAGCCACAGCGACCGCCATCGTCCCGTATTCCTTTCCACACAGCGCTGTCCCCCCATCGGCTATTGCAATTGATTGAGAATGCGCTGTAATTCATCTTGCGAGGCAAACCCGATGACAATCTTGCCGCCGTCTCCGGCAGCGCGGACATCCACCCGGGTTCCCAACCGGCCGGCCAGATAGTGTTGTGCATCCTGCATCCACGGTGTCACCGCCGATTTCTTCCGGACACCGCTGCTTTTCTTCGCGGCCCCGTCCAGCCCTGCCACCCGTTCCTCGAGTGCCCGGACCGACAAATCCTTCTCGATGATTTCGTTGAGTAACTGCAACTGAACGTCCGGATCCTGGACATTGACCAGTGCACGCGCATGCCCCATGGAAACCGCCCGCCGCCGGATGGCAAACTGCACCTCGGGCGGCAGTTTCAACAGCCGGAGGAAATTGGCAACCGTGGAACGTTTCTTCGACACCGCCGCACTCAGTTCCTCCTGGGTGTAGTGGAACTCGTCAATGAGCCGCCGGTAGGCCAGCGCAATCTCGATGGCGTCCAGATCTTCGCGCTGCAGATTCTCCTCCAGTGCCATGAGCAGCATATGCCGGTTCTCTTCTCCCGGCCGCACATAGACGGGAACCGTCTGGAGCCCGGCCAGCCTGGCGGCACGGAAACGGCGTTCACCGGAGATGATGCGGTAACGCCCGTCGCCGGTCCGACAGACGGAGATAGGCTGAATCAGTCCCAATTGCCGTATGGATGCGGCCAGCGCTTCCAGTGCATCCTCATCAAAGGCGTTGCGGGGCTGGTAAGGATTGACATCGAGCAGATCGAGGCGCACTTCCTCCGTACCCGATGCTTCCGACGGATGCCCCGCCGACGTCGAAGCCGAGGCGATCAACGCCTGCAGTCCCATCCCCAAAGCTTTCTGTTTTGCCATGTCCGTGTCAGGATTTTTTGTTTTTTTCGATAACCTCCTTGGCCAGGTTCAGATAATTGATCGCACCGGTCGAGCCGGCGTTGTACAACAGAATCGGCTTACCCCAGCTCTGCGATTCGCTGAGCTTGACGTTGCGCTGGATGATGGTCTTGAAGGTCATGTCCGGGAAATGACCGGTCACCTCCTCCACCACCTGGTTGCCGAGACAAAGCCGGCTGTCGTACATGGTGATGAGAAATCCCTCAATCTCCAGCGACGGGTTCAAATCACTCTGTGTCAATTTAATTGTATTGAGCAATTTGCCGAGCCCCTCCAGCGAGAAGAACTCGCACTGCACCGGGATGATGACCGAATCGGCCGCCGTCAGCGCATTCATGGTGATGAGGCCAAGCGAAGGAGAGCAGTCTATCAGGATGAAATCGTACGCATCCTTGACCTGGGCTATCATCCTCTTCATGTAGCCGTTCCGGTCGGGCAGGTCCACCAGTTCGATTTCAGCACCGACCAGATTGATGTTGGCCGGCATGAGATCCAAATTGGGGACGAACGTCTTCAGGCAGGAATTCCTGGGATCGGCACCCTCCACGAGACACTCGTAGATGCTCGCGCTGGATTCGGGCAGTTCGTGACGCAGTCCGGACGTGGCGTTCGCCTGCGGGTCGGCGTCGATCAGCAACACTTTCTTCTCCAAAATGGCGAGACTGGCGGCCAGGTTGATGGCCGTGGTCGTCTTACCGACGCCGCCTTTCTGATTGGCAAGGGCAATTGTTTTCGACATGACGTGCTACCGTTTGAAGAGGCGATGTATAAATCGGATAAAGATACGGTATTTTCGGGAATACGCGTGCGTTTATTCCGACAATTTTATTTCGAACAGTTTCGGCCACTTCTTACCCGTGATGAAGATGCGTTTCCCCGCCGCATCATAGGCAATGCCGTTCAACACATCCGTATCGGGTTTCCGGTCTGCCGGCAGCAGCAGTCCCCGGCAGTCGATGCTGCCGGTGACATGGCCCGTGGCCGGATCGATGCGCACGATGCGGTCGGTCATATACACGTTGGCCCAGATCTCTCCCTCAATGATTTCCAACTCATTGAGCGCGCTCACCGGAGAACCGTTCTCGGTGACATAGATGCGGCCTTTTTCCGCAAATGTCGCCGTGTCGCGCCGGTACAGCGTAGAAGAACCGTCGCTGACGATGAAGTCGGTGCCGTCGAAAACGGCGCCCCAGCCCTCGGTCGGGCAGTCCATGGCACGCACCATCCGGAAGGTCTGCTTGTCGAAGACATAGGCCACATGCTCCCGCCATGTCAGCATCAGCAGCCGGTCTCCGAAAAGCGCAAGGCCTTCGGCAAACAACTGCGGTGACAGGTCGGCGAATCGCGTTGCCACACCCGTCTCAGGCTGTACTTTCCGGAGCACAGACTCACCATAGAGCCCTCCGGTCTCGTAGAAAACGCCGTCGTCGTAAACCAGCCCCTGCGTATAACACCGGGTGTCATGCGGGAAAGTCCGGACAACCTGGCAGGTGTACTGTTTCACGGGGGCGGAAGAAACCATCTGCGTTCCGGCGGACGGCGGACGGCAACCCGTGCAGCACACAGCGGACAGCAGTATCAGCAGGAAGTTTCGCATGGCCGCCATCAGTAACGGTAGAATTCAGCCTTGTAGGGGCCGTCGACCGGCACCCCGAGATAGGCCGCCTGCTTAGGCGTCAGGCGTGTCAGTTTCACACCCAGCTGCTCCAGATGGAGGCGTGCCACCTCTTCATCCAGATGCATGGGCAGCCGGTAAACATCCGTATCGTACTTTTTCTGCCAAAGCTCCATCTGGGCCAGTGTCTGGTTCGTGAACGAATTGCTCATGACGAACGAGGAATGGCCGGTGGCACAGCCCAGGTTGACCAGGCGCCCCTCGGCCAGCAGCAACAGCGCATGGCCGTCGGGGAAGATGTACTTGTCCACCTGCGGCTTGATATTTTCTCTGCGGATGCCGGGATAATGCTGCAGCGCATCCACCTGGATTTCATTGTCAAAGTGACCTATGTTGCATACGATGGCCATGTCCTTCATGGCCTCCATGTGCGCGATAGTCACCACATCGCAGTTGCCCGTGGTGGTGACGAAGATGTTGCCCTCGCGGACCGCCTCTTCCATGGTTGTGACCTCGAAACCCTCCATCGCCGCCTGCAGGGCGCAAATCGGGTCGATTTCGGTCACCAGCACGCGCGCGCCGTACGACCGCATCGAATGGGCGCACCCCTTGCCGACGTCACCGTAGCCGCACACCACCGCCACCTTGCCGGCAATCATCACGTCGGTGGCACGCTTGATGCCGTCGGCCAGCGATTCGCGGCATCCATAAAGATTGTCAAACTTCGACTTGGTCACCGAATCGTTGACATTGATGGCCGGGAAGAGCAACTCGCCCCGCGCTTTCATTTGATACAGACGGTGCACGCCTGTCGTCGTCTCCTCCGAGACGCCCCGGACCTCTTTCACCACGCGGTGCCAGCGGCCAGGATCCTCCGCATAGACCCGCCGGAGCAGGTTCAGGATGACACCTTCCTCTCTGTTCTGCGGTTCACGGTCCAGAAGTTCCGGATGCTCCTCACACTGATACCCCTTATGAATCAACAATGTAGCATCACCGCCGTCATCCACGATCAGATTCGGGCCGGCACCTCCGGGGAACGACAGCGCCAGCAGCGTACATTCCCAGTAATCCTCTATTGATTCGCCCTTCCAGGCAAACACCGGCACCCCGTCGCGGGCAATGGCCGCCGCCGCATGGTCCTGCGTAGAGAAAATGTTGCAACTGGCCCACCGGACATCGGCGCCCAAAGCCGTCAGCGTCTCGATGAGCACAGCCGTCTGGATGGTCATATGGAGCGAACCGGTGATGCGGGCGCCACGGAGCGGCTGCTGCCCGGCATAGCGCCGGCGGACCGACATCAGGCCCGGCATCTCCTTTTCGGCAATCTCTATCTCCCGCCGGCCGAAGTCAGCGAGATTTATATCTGCTACTTTGTAATTCATATCCTGATACTTATAGAATGTTCAAATAACGACGGCAAGCCTGCTCGTCCTGCCGGATCTGCTGCTGCAGTTCCTCGAGCGAAGCGCACTGCACTTCTCCGCGTATCCGGGTCAGACAGTCCACATGGATCTCCCTGCCGTACAGGTCGCCCCGACAACCGAACAGGTTCACCTCTATGCGGGTTTCCTCCGCGCCGGACCGCAACGTGGGCCGGCTGCCGATATACATCATGCCGTCCGACGATACCTCGCCAACGTGAACGCGCACGGCGTACACGCCGGACGGCGGCAGCAGTTTCTCCGCACTGCCGGTCCGGATATTGGCCGTCGGATAGCCAATGGTACGGCCCAGTCCGTCGCCACGGACCACCGTTCCCGATATCAGATACGGATAACCCAACAGACCGGCTGCCTGCGCCATGTCGCCCTGCGCGACCAGTTTCCGTATTTCGGAAGAACTGATCCGTTGCGACCGGTCCTCGAGCAGTCCGACAATATCGGTCTGGACACCGAGACGGAGGGCTTCGGCGCGGATGCCCTCCGCATCGCAAAGTCCGCCCCTCCCCATGCGGTGATTGGCTCCGATGACCATCCGCCGGACATGCAGTTGCCGGGAAAGCATCTGCAGAAAAGCCGCTGCAGACAGCGCGGCCGTCTCCGCCGTGAACGGACATACCACGGCACACTCCACCCCCGCCTTTTCCATCAGCCGGAGTTTCTCCTCCAGCGTGGTGAGCAGAGCAACCGGCTGTGTTCCGCAGACCGTCCGTGGATGCGGCCAGTACGTGACCGCCGCCATGGGCAACCCCTCCTCTCCGGCCGCCTGCAAGGTCCTCCCGACAAGATAGCGGTGTCCCTTGTGCATGCCGTCGAACGTCCCGGTCGTGACAACGCATCCGGGATGCGGAAAAAAGCTCAGATCTGTATAGATTTCCAACGTGGGAGCGTATTGATAGCGCGGCAAAACTACAACTTATTTTCGGGTGGTGCAAACCGCCGGACGACCGTCGGCAGCGATGCTGCGGCGAAAAGATTTTGCTTTTCCATGGATTATGTTTACTTTCGCTTTTTTGTTTCGCGAACCCGCATAATTCTTTGCATCCATGAGAAAATTCTTTCTGACGCTGCTTACCTGCACACTGCTGTGCGGACTGAGTCTCGGCGCGGCCAAATCGAAGATCAGGATTTTCGTCGCCGGCGACAGCACGGCACAGACCTACAGCGAAGAGAATTCCATCCAGCGCGGCTGGGGACAGCGCCTGCAACTGTTCTTCGACGAGGACAAGGTCGAAGTGGTGAACCGTTCCATCGGCGCACGCAGTTCCGGCACGTTCATCAGCGAAGGACGCTGGGACGGCATCATGCGGGACATACAGCCGGGCGATTTCGTCATCGTCCAGTTCGGGCACAACGACACCTCGCCCAACATGGCCCGCTACGTGGCCCCTGACGCCTACAAGGCCAACTTCGCCAAGTTCGCCAACGATGCACGGGCCAAAGGTGCTACGCCGATTTTCTGCACCTCCATCGCCATGCGGACCTGGAAAAACGGCGAACTGGTCGTCGAACGCCCCCATTTCGCCGAATACATCCAATATGTGCGCGATGTGGCGGCGGAATTGAACGTGATTCTCATCGACATGCACAAAGAAACCCTCGATCTCATCCGTTCGCTGGGCGACGAAGGATCCAAGGAACTCTACTACCATGTCAAGGTCGGAGATCACCCGAGCATCCAGGCGGACAAGCAGGATGACACGCACCTTCGCGAGAAAGGGGCCATGGCCTATGCCAAGATCATCGCGGACAATATCCGTTCGCAGAAGATCAAACCCCTCAACAAATGCTTGAAGAAGGTCAAGTACAAGAAGAAATAATCCACCGACCGGAATTCCGGCTTGTGACGGATTGCGTTTTCTTACGCGAAATCCCGTATCAACAGCTCTACCAGTTGCGGTACACCCTGCGCCGCACCCATGGCCAGATGGGTCACCTTGTTGCGGATGGATGACACGGGCGGCTGCTTCGGATCAACCACGTAAACCGGCACATCGGGCCGGATGTAGTGGATGAGCGACGCGGCCGGATAGACCGCGAGCGAGGTCCCCACAATCACCATGATATCCGCCTCCGATGCGATGCGGATCGCCGTTTCGAGAAGCGGTACCTGTTCACCGAAGAAAACAATGAACGGACGCAACAGCGCTCCATCCTCCGGGCTGCGAGCCTCCGGATCCTGCTCCCATCCTTCGATGGGATAGACCAGGTCGGGATGCAGTGTACTGCACAGTTTGCGGGCTTCACCGTGCAAGTGCACCACGCCGGTGCTGCCGGCCCGCTCGTGCAGGTCGTCGATATTCTGCGTGACGACATCCACCGGGAAAACCTCCGCCAGCCGGGCGATGGCGCGATGACCGGCATTAGGCTTGGCTTCGATGATTTCCTTGCGGCGTTCATTGTAGAATTTGATGACCTCCGCCCGGTTCCAGTCGAGGGCCTCGTGGGTGCAGATATCCTCCACCCGGTGGTTCGCCCACAGTCCGTCCGCATCGCGAAAGGTGGACAACCCGCTGTCGGCGCTCATCCCGGCGCCTGTAAAGACAACTATTCTGGGACGCATATCGGTTTATTTTTCGGTTAGATATTTCACCATCAGGCCGGCTACCCGCTCCGATGCACCGCTCCCGCCCGAAATCTCACGCAGCTCGGCGTAGTCCCGGTGCATCCGGTCGCGGCGGGCCGGATCTTCGAGCAGACTGTGCAAATCGGCTTCCATCCTCTCCGCCACGCGGTCCTGCAGAATCTCCTGCACGGCCGGCCGGCCCAGGATAATGTTCACCAGCGAAAAGAACTTGTCATGGAAGAACAGGCGTCCGATCGCATAACTGAACCTGCCCGTCTTGTAACACACCGACTGCGGCACGTCGAACAGGGCCGTTTCGAGCGTGGCCGTTCCCGACGTGACGAGCGCCGCCTCGGCATGCTGCAGAATGTCGTATGTCTGTCCGGAAAGCAACGTTACCCTGTCTTCTGGTGTAAGGATACTGTCGTAGAGTTCCCTGTCGATGGCCGGTGCACCGGCCAGCAGGAACTGGTAGTCCGGGAACGCCCGGCGCACCTTGAGCATCTCAGGCAGCAACCGACTGATCTCTTGTACGCGACTGCCGGCCAGCAGGCCGACAATCGGTTTGTCCGGCAGACCGTTCCGGGACAGGAATTCCGCCCGGTCAGGCAACGTCCGACGCACCTCGTCGATGGCATCGATGAGCGGATT
>JAEEGL015008620.1_pt1 | contig 33551 bp, 32 predicted proteins | sample 9134231 | NCBI WGS metagenome assembly JAEEGL01 (sample SAMN16246548, study PRJNA631951) | gut metagenome | biome: gut microbiome; feature: rumen; material: fiber-attached | host: Bos | place: Iran: Karaj | collected 2018-10 | reverse complement strand
TTTAATATTAACAATATCATCTAAAATAAATTGTATATTAGGATATGTCTTTTCAGCGTATTTTTTCATATTCTCCGAAAAATCATAACAAATAGCTTTATATCCTTTTTCATTAAAATAATTTGTTAGTTTACCAGAACCGCCACCTAAATCTATAATTAAAGAATTGTTTTCTAGATATGATTCAAATTTATTAATCAAATCAATATCTTCTAATACTGTTCCAAATTCTTCAAAGTATTGATCTGCAATTAAATCATAATCTTTTTTAACACTATTTCTCTTATCAATTGAATTCATTGTTTCACCTCTTTTTAACTGGTCTTGACTATATTATTATCAATTATTTTATATTAGAATTTTTTAACGATTACTCTTAACTATTTTATTTCAATAACATCTAAATCTTTTGGAACAATTACATTATTATTAATATATTGTTTAGCTTCATTAGTATATAAAACATCTTTATCATTTGGATGAGTATCTTCTGTATGATAAAGAATAAGATTTTTTATATTTAATCCATTTAAATTTTCACATACATATTTAACAGTAGAATGTTTTTTCTCATATGGTTTAAATATTTCTTTGTCAGCATCTAAACAAAATGCTTCGTGCATTACATAATCTTTGTCTTTGATAAGATTATATAACTCTGGATTTAAGGTTTCATCACCTAAAAATACAAGTGTTTTACCATTATCAAATGTTGTTTCAAAACCATATAATTTATTTTTACTAGCTTTCATATCAATGAATTTATATTTTTGATTATTAATTGTTAATTCATCGCCATCATTTACTATAATAACATTCATATATTCATTAATTAAATCAACATAGACATCTGGAAATAAATGTTTATAAATGTCTTTTATGGCAAGAGCAACTTCATCATTACAATAAACATTTAATTTGCCTGTGTATTTACCACTACGATACATACCTGTTAATCTTTTCAGCAACCAAAATAATCCCAATATATGATCAGTATGAGAATGTGAAATAAAAATATCATGTATATCTGATAACTCTATTCCAGATAGTTTTATATTTTTTACGATATCGGCACTTCCTCCTGTATCGATTAAAAATTTATCATTTATAATAAAACAAGTATTATATAGATCATGAACAAATCCATGTCCAGTTCCAATCATAGTTAGTTTATTCATATTCTCTCTCCTTTTGTTTAGTTTATTTTAAGCACTTTAAAAATCGTTTTATTTGTTTGTATATTCTTTATATTGCATTATAAAGTTTTCTAGAGACTTACATAATTTTTCCAGATTATCTAGATTATTATAATCTCGATAATTTCCATTTATTTCTAATTGAATTACTTCAACATCTTTTAGTCCATAAACATATTTAGTAATTGCTCCACCTTTAAATGGATCGTTGTGTATTATGTTACTAATTCCATTTTCTGTGAACGCTTCCTCTAGTTCTTTAATAGTAGAAAAATCAGCTGATAAATTATTAAGTGTACCAAATTCTATATCAAAATCTCTTAATTTGTTTGAACCATGCAAATCTATGACTAGCTTTATATTATTTTCTTTTATAAATCTTAATAGTTCTATTTTAAATTCATCTCTATTATCTCTATTAGAATCTAAACCTGTATCATTTATTTTAATCATACAATTAACGTTAAAATGTTTATTTAAATACATGGCGATAGCTTTTGTATATGGCTCACTCAACTTAATTGTATTGTCTTCTTTAATTTGCATCATAGTATGAGGAGCTGTAAAAAGGATAGGAATGCTACCCTTCATAATTAAATAATCGTCTTCAATCGTCATTTTTTCAAGTTTGTTTATTTCTTCTTTGAACGTCATATTTTTACCTCTTATTTTTTATATAGTTTTAACATTTTCATTAATATCTTCATCTTTGTAATTATATATGTTTTTAATATTGGATTCACATTCTCCATGTCTTACTAAGTATATTTTCATTCATATCTCCTTTTTAATTATTCTTTATCTTCATAAATAAAAGAAAAGTTTGTATCAATATTAAGATTATTAAAAGTAGCATCATTTCCAAGAGGTGAATAAATCATATCAGGATTTTCTATATTTACTTTGATATTATATTTGTTATCTTCTAATCTTGTTAATTCTATTTTTTCTTTTGTTATATCAAATAAATAATATGTATCTTTAGTAACAAGAGTAACATCCCAGTAGATGTGCTTAATCAAATCTATTTTTTTATTCAATTCTAAGTTACTTGGATCGAACTCTTTATCACTTATTGTAAATGCAATTCTTTTTTCATCTTTTGAAGATATTCTAATGAAAGTATCTCGAGAATTCTTTCTTATAATAAAATATGCTTCTACCCCATTAATTTCTATTTGTTGATCATTAAATATCATAGAATCACCTCTTATTTTTCGATTTTTAGTATTTTAAAAATTAGTAATCTTATTTGTTCTATTAGGATAGCACTGATAATACTTAAGATAAAAGATATGATAAATATTGGGAAGTAAATAAATCTATCATTTATATTAGGTAATCTATTGATGATAATTCCATAGATATAATTATCAAATATGTAAGATATTAAATAAGCACCTAGAACAGCATTTGATAATACTTTAAAGATATTTGTTACTTTAGGTGATTTTGGTTTAATTTTTATTTTTAATAATAAATTAAAGACAATATATGTTTGAATAAAAACAAATAATGAATAGTGATCTGTCCATGGGCCATAAAAGAATAAGGCATTATCAGATCTATAGTAAGTGAATAATCCATTTATTATAGTTACAATAGTCAATATAATAATACTTTTTAATATTGGAGTCTTTTCTTCGATAGAGTATTTTTTTATATAAGCTCCTAAAAAATAATAGAGAACTGGATAAAAGCCAGTCCACCAGGCAGGCATTATCTTTGTATATTCAGTATTAGTTATTGGATGAAGCCACCAATCGATGCTATCAAATCGATAGATATTTATTAATCCTGGTAATGAAATTAGTATTAATAATGTAAGTAATAATATTTTAAATTGCTTTTGATTTTTTAGATTATTTATAATCATATTTAAGAATGGTATTAGAATAAATAAACCAATGTACATCTCTATATACCAAGCAGTTGGTACTCCTTTAAAAGATAGAAAATCAAATATAAATGTTAGTATCCCTATGTCCATTTTTAAATAAAATATTTCATATAAAAAGTAGATTATTGAACATATTAAATATGTTGCTATTATTCTTAATAATCCTTTGTAGTACTTAGTAGATAATTCTTTCTTATTCATTAAGTAACCTGTTAAGGTCATAAATAATGGAACACATATCATTAGAAAGTTTCTAATTATTGTACTTACAAGCATTGTTTTTCCAGCCATAGGATTTTCATAATAACCTATGTTTAAAAAGAAATGGACCGCTACAACAGTAAATAAAGCGAATAGTCTAATGATATCTAAACGAAGATCTCTTTTTTGGTTTTTTTCCATAATAATTCTCTTTTCTATATGTTAAATAAATCATTAATAATTTGATATTTTGATTCAGTTGTTTCTTTTTTTCGATCCATTAACATAACATCTAATCCTTTTTCTTTAGCTATATCTAATAGTGGTTCATTGTCATCAATAAATAAAGCTTCCCCACTTTTTATATTATAGTCATTGATTGGATAATCAAAGAATACTTTGTCTTTCTTCTCTACACCATAGACAGAAGAAATATATAATTTATCAAAATAATCATATAAATTATTCTCTTTTAGATAAGGAATAACACAAGGCCAGTTATCTGATAACATAAGTAATTTATACTTTTTATGTAATTCTTCTAATTCTTCTTTTATATTAGGACATACGTTATATTTATCATTATTAAAAGTTCTATCTTTGGCAATCTCTTTAGCCAATTTTTTATAATTAGGATATTTTAATTCTTTTAAAATGCCAGTATAGAACCTTGTAAACATATCAAGTTCTTCATCTAATGTAATAAGTTTTTCACCTAATAAATGTGAGTATTTGTTTTTGGCAGCTTTTAGTGATTCTTTATTAATTTTTGAAATATCAACCAATTCTAAAAATTTAGGTGTTATAAACCAATCACCAGTAGTCGGTGTTACGATAACATTTCCAAAGTCTAGAATAATATATTTGTAACTCATAGTAACACCTCTTCCGTATTTAATTATATCATAATGTTTTTATGTATGTTATAATCTATATAGTATAATACGATGATAGAATATGGTGATACTATGGACTTACGAGAAAAAATAATAAACGATGTTAATAGTCTTACGATGGAAGAATGCGCTATGATTGAAAAAGATCAGGCATTGTTTGAAGTCTTTGTAGAAAAACTTTCAAAAGGTTCATTTAAGATTGATTTGTTTGGGAACATGAGCGAAGATTTAACGAAAAAAATTTTCTTTATAGAACCCATATTTTATAATTTTTTTGAAGAATTAAAAGAAAACGACGAAAACGATTTTTTAGACACTGTTTTTTCTAATGATCTTCTTAATTCTTTAGTCACAACAGAAAATAAAGAACAAGCATTAAAATTAATATCTGATTTACAAAATAAATATTTTGGTGATTATATAAAAATGATAGAAGATAAATCTGTGGGAATTTATTCTATTACAAACTTAAGAATTATTGACTATATTATTGAGCACAAATTATATTTTAGAGCTAGTAGTATTAGACTCAAAGAAGAGGCTATTACACCACAAATAGAAGATTTTTTTATGGAAGTTTTGGAAAATGATGATGAAGTAATATTGAGTTCAAAAACACAAAAAATACTTCAATATTGCTTAGATCATAATTGTATACATAGAATTATTAATTCTCTCGATGTTGAAAAAGATGATGAGTTACAAATTATTAGGGATTCAATTGATAATAATTCTATAAGTTTTGAGCAATTGAAAAAAGCATCTTGTTATCATCCATTAAAGCACAAAATTCCTGATTCTTCTTCACTCATTATTCAAATGCTAGCTTATGGAGAATACTTGTCTGACGAACAATGCCAATATGTTGCTACTAATCCAGAATTAATAGAACAAATTGATAATATGATGAGTAAAATATCTGATAATTCCTCTACTCTTTGTTATGTACATTTAGCTTCATTTGTACCAGAGATAAAAATAGCATTTATTAAACATGATCTAGAATGTTTTGGTTCGTATGAGCGCGATCGATATGGAAGCACTTTCGAGAAATACTACAATAGAGATTATAAAGAATTATTAAGACTTTATAATGAGAAGAAAGAATATTTCATAAAGTCAGTTACTTTTTTCCTTAATAATCACGTCAATAGATCTGCATCTATAGCAGAAATTTTATTACTTGATGATAATTTTAAAGAATTGAGTGATGTTGTATTTAAAAAACTACCAAGTGTTGATTATGCACATCTATTAATTAAATATTCTAGTCTTGTAACAGCTTCTGTACGTAAATTAGATAAATTAATTGAATATATTGATGCAAACCATATCGATTTGTCCTTAGATAATGTTGAAGCATTAAATGACATTAAAAATTTTACTGCATATATTAGATTATTAAAGAGTTTAACAATTGAACAGGTAGAAAGTAAATCTTTTACGTTATTTAAATCTTTATATACTTTCACAAATCTTTTTAGTACTGATGAAATGAAGGAAATTATGGGAACAATCATTGATTTGGTTGTTAAAAATAAATCTAGTTATTTAAACGATAAATTGGATGCAGTAATTCAATATGCAGATTTTCAAGATATTCAAAAACTTATAGATGTAGTTGAAGAACTTAATATGAGTTTTGATGAAATATACAAGCTAAGACAATATAATTTCACTGAAAACGCTTCTTACGACGAATTAGTCGATATGTTTAAATCGGCTTCTTCTATATCTTTTTCTAGTTTTAATATTATTATTACATATTACCAATATTATTTATTAAGTAAGGATAATATTCATTTTATTAAATGGATGCTAGATTCACCTGTTTTAGTTGTAGATAGTAATCTATTTAATACATTAAATAATATGCTTGAATTATTAGACGATGCCTCTTTAGGTGAGGTTACTCGTGAAATGCTAAAGGAATTCTATTGTAGAGTTGGCAATGTACCTGCAAAGAATACTTATTCTTTTGATAAAGATACCATTATTAAATCTACTTTGGATTGTGATGACGATTATTACACAACTAATGTTTCGCATTTCAAGTTAGGTAATAATACTTATGGTCATACTGATACTTATTTTGAATTATTATTCCAAAGAATCAAAGAACGCTTGTTAGCCAAAAAAGATGTTTCATTTGAATTATTTGTTTATTGTGCAGAAAATAAAAAAGATATTTCTTCTGAAGAATATACCACTCTTCTAAACTCTGGACATCTTTTATGGAAAAATATTGATGATAATATCAAATATATTAGTAAACATTTAAAAGATAATGAATTTGATAGTTATATTCGTCAAAACTTTATTTCAAATATGAATGCTAGTTATATTGATTCAGAAACTAAATTTGATGAATTAATTAATTATAATCCTGATTTCATAAATAGATTAAAACAACTAGCAGCTAATAAGGCAAGCTTTAATTGGAATATTTTAAAATTAGTTAAATATGCTGATGATAATATTATATTAGAGTTTTTAAATAATATATATGACAATGATTTGATTAATTATGGCGCCATTGATGATGATTTTTTCAGTTTGAATCATCCATTAATTGATAAAGCAATTAAAAATAAGGTCATTACTAATAGTTATTTATTGGAAAAATTTACCTTTAAGATATTGGATAAAGATTCTCAATTTGAGCCTTTTGTTGTTGACCAATTGAGATATCAGGATAATATTTCTGGTTCATTTGTCTTTGAAAGCATGGTTAAATATGAATTGTATTTTAAAGCCATTGCAAATGCTTTTAAAGAAAAAAGAATGTCATTTTCAAATATAAATGTTCATTATTTTAATCCTACTTTATTAACAGCAATATTAGAGAATGATTTTGATAAAATTAATGATCTTGTCACTTATTTAATCCATAGTTTTAATAATCCAAGCAAAGAAGCTATGGATGTATTGATTCCTTATATTTGTAAATATAGAAACTATGATGTTGATAATTTTAAATATTTATATGGAATATATGGTAATACAATTATTCCATTATTAGAAAATGAAAATTTCCAATATTTGTGTAATCAAGATAGAAAAGCTATTGAAAGAGTTGTTAAATTATTAGAACCAAGAACTTTAGATAAAATGATGATTGAAGGAATTAATAATTCAATTAGACAAAATATATTTAGTAGTAAAAATCCAAAGATTATAAATGTATTTACAACGTTAGTTACTCTAATTCAAAATGATGAATTAGTTGGTGAAGTAAGACAGCATTATTTAAATGAACTTCATTCTGCTGTACCTGACGGAATTGAAAATGATATTTTAAAAACTGGTGATGAAAGATTATTACAATTATATAATACGGATAAATTACTATTCTTAGATTATTTATTTGATTGTATTAAAAAAAATCAAAACATTTATGGAAACATATTAAAAGATGTAACTAATAACTATATATCAATAAAAAGAAACGATTTTGCTGCTCAAGACGATATATTCACTGATACAAATATTAAATTCGTTTATGATGAAAAATCATTATATGATAATTTATTTAAAGACTTATTGGCATTTAATATAAGAGGTTTATTAAAGTATCTAGATTTAGATAGGAAGTTTTTGAATTACGATCCAAACTATCATGATTTTGGTGATCAGCTTATCGATTACCATACTCTTCAATTTTTAAGAGGTAAGTCATATGATGATTTTGGCAAAGAGTTTTTGGTTAAAATAAAGAAAAATATTGGTGTATTAAAAGCTAGATTTATTAAAAATGTTAAAGAAAATACTCTTGGAGATGTATTACCTTCTGATTTAATGTACAAACTACATGAGCCTGATTTTGAATCAAAAATAAAGAAAGTATTAATACTCAATAAACGTGAAAGAAATTTAAATACTGAAATGACCAATTTAAACGTTAAAGTATTATTATTAAATGTTGTTAATGATGAAGAAAAATACAAAGCATTGTTAGATGTAATCAATAAATTCAGACTGCTTGATTGGGGCAATTTGTTTCAACCTGGTATAAGTCAATTGAGTATTGCAAGTGAAGTTGAAAATCTATATTCATTTTTAAATGCATTTAATCAAATATATGAAGCTGAAAAGAAGAATATAACTAAATATAAACTACCTATAGTATTAGAAGAAATAGAAAGAATGCATTTACGCGGTGCTAGTGAGAAAGAAATTGAAAAGTATAAAGAGAAAGAATTAGCAGTTCAATTTAGCGCTTATAAAATATTAAAATATTGTTCTATCTTCTCTTCTATTCCAAACTGTTACAAAATATTACTTGGATTAGAAGATTATGAAATAGTTAAAAGAAATGAAAATCCTAATGCTTCTGGCTGGGGTGTTTTAGATAGAATGAAACGTGCTTCAGAAGTTTACTTAAAAGCTATTAAACAACAAGAAATTTCTATTCCATCTATTATTAGTGACCAAGAAGTATCTAGTAATAAAAAACTAAGAGTTATAGTCGGTAATCGTTTTCATCCAAGAAATCTTTCTCATGGCGAAAGAACTGGTGCTTGTATGAGAGCCCTTGGTCATGCAGATAATCTTTTTGAATTTGCTGCTTCTGATTTTAATGGTTTCCATATCACTTTTGTTGATCCTGAAACTGATGAATATGTTTCAAGAGTATCAGGATTTAGAAATGGTAACACTGTATTCTTAAATCAACTTAGATATGTTGTAAAAGAAAATCATAAATATACTAACGAAGATGTCATTGAAGCAATGAAATTAGTTGCTCAAGAATTAATTGAAATGAGTAAAGATAGTGACTTCCCTATCGAAAATGTAGTTGCCTCTAAATCTTATGCTTTGGAAATTTATGAAACTCAAAAATTATCTGATGATAATATCGGAGCTGGTGTTTATACTGGTTATAAAGATGTAAATAGTAATGCTGTTGTTCTTGCTACTACTGGTGAAGGTGGTAAAGCAGTCCCTTTGGAAATTGCTACTCCTTCTAGACATCCTCATTATAAATGTGTTAGGATATATCCTGTAGAAGTGAAAGGTAATTTAACTGATAGAGATAAAATTAAACTTCAAAGAATAACTGCTATAAAGAAAATATTAGAGCATGAAGATGATCCAACATTCTTTGAAAGTATTGACATTGATGTTGCGGCTTTAGAAGAAGAATATGAATATACACTAATTGGCCAAGATTGGTTTATTGCTTTAAATTCCAAACTAGAAATAATCTCTGATATTATTACTATTGATGAAAGAGCTCAAGTAGAATTTGACGAAGCGATGAAAAGAATTGTTTCATTAAAAGAAAAAATAATAGAAGAACAAACTTTGATAGATACTGTCGATGATGGAGGTTTAAAAAATGGATAATAAACATAATGATTTTAATAATTTTAAAGTTTATTCTAATGAACAATTAGGTAAAGTATTTAGTTTTGACGGAGAAGCAGGTATTATTGTTTCTCAATACGGAGAATATCCTTTTTCTAAACAAGATATTAAAGACGGAAGTGTTTTAACAAAAGGAGACATTGTTGCTTTCAGGGTTAACCATTTACCTTTCCCAGATGAAACAATACAAGTTGCAAAATTTATCAAAAAAGAAAAAGAAGATGTTTTAAATTTGAAACATTAATATAAAAAAAGAAAGTATTAAATACTTTCTTTTTTTTATTCATTCATTTCAACATTGATATTTGCTATAGCACCTTTAAAGAAACGCTTGTATTCACCGTTTTGACCTTGTGTTGCACCAAATACAACATTTAAAGGACTGTATCTTGTCAATGGTGCTGAATTCTGATTATATAGTTGTTTTGTTGTTACTGTTCCATTAACATTCGTGTATGTAACTGAAACTACTCCATTTACTCTTGTAAATTCAAGATGTACTGGTAACTCGTTTCTATTAAATTGTGCATTACCACCATCTCTACCATTCCATTTACTCTTAATATAAACATTAGCTGCACTACCTGTATTTAATCTAACTACAAAGCCTGGCCAATTATTTACATAGGTTTCGTCTTTTACATTTAAAATTGTTGGTTGTTCCATGCCATTTTGAGTACCACCTATTGCATTATCTGGACTTACTTCTAATAAATCAAATGAGATTGTGAAATCTTTATCAATATTTTCTTCGCTATAGAAGTTAATACCAAGGTCTAAATAATCATCTACACCATCAAAATAAATTGTTTCTTCTTCTGTATATTGATAATATGTTGTGTTCCATTTTGCATAGAACGTATCATTATTAGTAACAGCATAATTATCTGGTACTGGATTTTCTAAGTTTTGATCTAAGAACCATCCTTCAAAATTTCTTGTAATTTCACATGTGCTAGAAGTATTTGCCATAGATCCTGTTATATCACAAGTATCATATACTGGAGTTGGTAAAGTTCCAAGTGGTTCATTAATGTATTTTTCCAACGTTAGAGGATCAACTGTTCCACCATTAGCATCTAAATAGATAGTATATGAATTACCATAATGTGGAATTATTTCTGTGTCTTCTAAAATACTAAATTCTAAGTGAGTACTTGTTGTTCCTGTATTCCATTTTGTAAATGGTATTATTCCATTAATATATTCATCAGCATCCATTGAAATAACTGATTCATAATAATACAATCCTGATGGTGTTTCAGTTGTAACATACTGATCATTTATGATAGTTAATTGATATTGATTTCTTTCGTATAGATATGTCACTACTGTACTTCCATCTATTGCTACAGTCACTGTTTGTGGAGTTGGTGAAGTAAATCCTTGATAATTTTTTACTGCTGGAGTTACTTCTGCTTCCATAGTTTCAATTATTTCTTCATCTTCTTTGGTTGTATATGTTGAACCATCTAAATTCATTTGCTTATGTATTACATGATATGTTGTTTTTTGTCTTTCATAATGAGCAGTAAATTCTTTATTTTCTTTGTCAGTACCTGTAAATGATACATCTAATACTGGTTCATCTTGACCAAGCCAAGTCCAACCTATGAAATCATATGTTGCTTTTGATGGGTAATTCAAAGTAATGTTTCCCGTTTTTTCAGTATAACTTGTCGGATTGGTATTTTCTTCTCCACCAGCCAAATTATATGTAATAATATATCTATTTAATGTATAAACTATTTCAATAGTATTATCATCTTGAACATTAAGTGTATTGCCACTATATATGATATTATCAATATAAATGTTTACTGTACTATAATCAATATTTGAATCTATTAAATCATTTATATTAATAAGGTCTCCTAGATGATATATAACAACATTATTTCCTTGTAACTCATGCTTAATGTCATTTTCATCTATATATGAATATTTGAATGTAATTAAATAATTGTTTTTTATTGTAAAATTGTTTGTTATAATCTCACTATCTTTAAAGTAAGCTTCTACTTTATTAGCAAATAGAAATGATGAAATAAGGCATACTAAAATAAAGATTAATAATTTAATATTTTTCATATTTCATCACTCCTTTTGATACTATTCTATTCTATATAAATTATAGCATGGGAATTTTGACCTTTACAACATTTCGACTTTTTTTAGTGTAAATAAAAAGTAGATATAAATCTACTTTATACAACTGTTTGAACGTCTATAGGTGATACAAATACAGGATCGATAGTTGATACTTCATTAGTATATAAACTATCTACTTCTAATAAAGCTTCATCTACTATTCTATTAGCTTCATTTAGAGTTTCTGCTAAGCCATTTAGTTTATCTAGTACTCTTGTATACTCTTCCAATTGCTCTCGTAAATCCGCAATCTTATCAATATTAGCTCTGATTTTGGTTTGAGCAGCATTTACTGCCGAATAATCATAGCCACAGAAAACAGTGAGACCTGTTGACTTATTATAACTATATATTGGTGTTGGTTTTATAGTTGCTAGATACGAATTTTCTGATTCTAAAAGTGCCATTTTATCTATTGCAAGAGTAATTTTAGCTCTATAAATTGGTATCTCACTATCATCTAAATCAGTATATGGTGACATATAATCCATAACATAGTTTAATGATTTAACATAGGCATCATTTAATATTTCAGCTGCTGCAATACGTAGATCACAACAATGTTCATATTGCATTAATCGATCTTTCATAATATTCCATGCTGGATCTTCGATATCTGTACTGTTGATTAAATTTTCTAATTTTTGTTTTAAATCATTTGCATCTTCTATTTCATTTTGCAATCCTTGACCGATTGGACCTAATAATTCACTGCCATTTACCATATTTTCCAAGTCTGATAAATTAATTTTTCCGGCGCTTCCTTGAGCTAAATTTTCACCAAAGACGGAAATCATACTTGTTCTATCATTTGTTGATTGAGCTTTATTTACATCTATGCTTTCGGCACTAAAGTATCCATAATTGTTTTCGGGATTTAAATATGCTGCTTCATCAGCAAGATGTTTGTCTAAATATGCATAGTTTAATAATATTTGTTCAATATTTTTGGTATCATTTGCAATATTTTTTAGTAAATCACCTGAAGTACTAAAAAGATAAGCGTTAGCATCATTTAGTGATTGTGGGAAAGTTGTTGTACTATCACAATATTGATAGTCAAAATCATTATTTACAAAACTTGTGTTATTTATTGAATCAACTACAAAGTTTGTGCTGTTTACAACAGAATCATAATTAATAGCTGTACGACTACTATTGGTAGAAGTAGCTGCTGCATTTTTAAATGGGGTATCTTCAATACTAATATGCTCTAATGATAATAAACCATTGAAAGCTTTTCTTACTCCTTCACGGCTAGAATCTAAGTAAGTACTTACTTGATCATCAGTAACTGCAATAACATTACCATTAGCATCTCTTTTTAAACCATCTGGTTCATTAGGATCTAATATGTAATATAAATTTTCTGGTTTGCCTGAAGCTAATTCTTTAACTGAGGGATCAATATCAAAACCAGAGAAGACTTTGTCTACTTCACCATTACTAATATTTTCTTCTGGTGAATTTGCACCACCATGAGCATTTAAGGCTGGATTTACGATCATTAAAACATGCAAACCATCACCTGATATTTGTTTTAGGGCTGCTAATGCATTTTCTGGAGAACCTGTTATAGGATTATTTCCTTCATATGCATAGATTACACTACCTGTATCAATTAAGTTTTGTTTTACTTCAGGTTGTTCATTTAAATAATCTACAAATGGTTGGCAGCCACCTTTACCATTTTCTTGATCACTTTTAGCATCAAGAAGCATTATATCTACCGGTTTTTTATCACCGTCACCATATGATTCAAAAATAGAACCAGCTAAATCCACGGTATTTAAACTTCCTTGAGAAGCGCCAGCTACAACGTAGCGGACATTAGGATTCCCACCAGTTATAATATTCTCTATTTGAGTTACAGCTCGATCAGCAACAGATGCTGAGCTGTAGTTTTCATCACTATATGGTCCACCAAAAGTAATTGCTGTATAATTGCCATTTCCATCTAAGTAATAATTATTTAATTGTCCTCTACCATAATTACCAGCAACACCAAATTCAGATAAGCCACCTGCTCCTGGTACAACTGTTAAGCTCTTGGTTAAACTTTCTGGATCGTTAGGATTAAAGGTAACTGTTAAATTACGACCATTTTCATAAGTAAAATCTACTTGAACAGTATCACCATTTATTCGAATTCCTGGTACAGTTCCATGGTCACCTTGATATTCTGCGATAGCGAGGCCTTCTACTTTACATTGATCGCCATCATAAAACATACGATATACTTCTTGTTGTTCTGGAGTATATTTATTATTGACAGTATTTGGATCAACTGGACGATAAGCTCCCATAGTATACCTCCTATCCTATTTATACATTATTATTATAACATAAAAAGAGTAATCTTTTTATTACTCTTTTTCTACTAGACACTATTTTATGTATTCTAACAATTTTTCAAACATAATTCCATGTGATTCGAGCATTTCTTTTGTATCGATTAATCTTTCTATTTCATCTACACTCATGTATTTTACGTAATCGACTTCTTCTTTTTGAACTTTAACATCTTTTAGATCAATATTCTTTTTTAAATAAAAGATAAATCTAAGAGGCATATCGTATTGAATAAAACCATATTCTTTTATAGTATCGTTATCAACATTGATGCCCAGTTCTTCTTCTACTTCTCTTCTTATTGATTCTATAGGAGTTTCTCCACTATCAATATGACCACCAGTGGATGAGAATTCGCCACCTTTTTCTTTAGATGTTTTTTGAATTAAGAATTCTCCTTTGTCATTTTCTATGAAGATAACTCCTACGGCAATATGTTCATTTTCATTTATTATTGCACTTTTATCTCCTCTTTGGATTGTTCTTCCTGTTGGTTTTCCTTCGTTATCATAAACATCTAATAATTCCATAAATACCTCCTATTATGTTTATAATATTAATCTAAAGCGTGGATTACTCTTGATGGGGCATTTCGTTTATCATATTATTAACTATTTCTGTTATTTCTTCTACGTTTCCGTGATGAATATAATGATTTCCTTTTAAAACATAGATTTTTTGAATGGCATTATTACTGATTAAAGCATTGTGCATTTCTTCCCAATCTTTTTTAAAGTCACCATCTTTTTTATATTGTTTCATTTCTTTTATTGTTTCATCAGATAAGAAAGTTGATACATATAAATTCTCATTATATTTTTCATCTAAAATATCTAATTGGTTTTGATAAATATCATTTACTTCATTAATTATCGTAATGTTTAAAGTTTTATTATATAAGAAATGCTTATAAGCTTTATGATATTTTTTTGGAACATCTACTAATAATTCTTTTTCGATATCTTTAGACATAAATGTTGAATAAGCTACTCTAACTATACCTAATGGAGCTAGAACAGATAAGATTTTTGGTTCTTTAGGTGTTTTCTCAGTAAATTTACCATCTTTTACGTGAGTTTCTATTTGATATGCTGTTGTACAATCTAAGCAAATAATACCTTTTACTTCTGGGTGACGATTAGCATAGTATAAAGATGATATACCAGAATATGAATGATTTAAGATAATAATATTATCTTTTATTTCATAGTAATCTAAGACTTTAGATAATTCATATTCATAGCTTTTTAAATCTCTTTTATGTTTAGTATTATCACTATAACCATAACCAAATGGTTCCAATACTATTACTTGGTTATTTTTTGATAATTCTTTAGCTAATTTATAATAATCATAGTAAGGAGAAGCTGTACCCATACCAGGAAGCATTACAATAGTATATTCTCCTTCCCCAGTTTTATAGGCATGTATAACTTCTTTTTTATAAATTTCTATACGATTACCAGGTACTTTAACTACTTCTTTTTCTTCTAAGTTATTAGCAATATGATGCCAGATGAAAATTCCTATTAAAGCTAATAATGCTAGTAAAAAGATACATCCGATTATTACCAATATTATTTTAAATATTTTTTTTACTGTTCTTATCATATTTCTTTTCACCTTTATACACTTTGTTGATGTTTTAATGCATAGTATTCTTCTAAGGTTTGATTACTGCTATATAGTTTTTCAGCTAATTCTATACCTACGTAACGGAAATGCCATGGTTCAAAATTAAATCCTGTTATATCTTCTTTGCCTTTTGGATATCTTAAAATAAAACCATATTTGTAACTATTAGCAAATAACCATATTATTTCTGGATCAGTTTCTAATTGAGTTTCAATCATTTCATTATTTCTTCTAAAAATTACATCAAATGCTAAACCAGTTTGATGTTCGCTACCTCCAGGAGGTGCTACAAATTTCATTGCATGGTCTAAACCTTTTTCAAGAGCATTTTGATTAAAAACTCTTTCTTGATAAGCATAGTCACGATATGAAGAATCAACAAAGATTTCATATCCTTCTTTTAAAGCATCTTTTTGCATGTCTTTAAAATGAGCATATACTTCTCTATTCAATCTATTCCTATAATTAGGATCTATTTTACTACCCATAGGTTCATTTATAGTTTCTAAATCTTCAGGTACAAAATCTGCTCCTAATAGATTTTCTTTATTAACTAAAATTGTAAAATCCATATCTATCACCATCTTTAGTATATCATAGAAAAAAGTAGAAATAAAACCTACTTTTTCTTTCTTGTCACTTTCTCTGGCTCTGGTATACTTCTAGAAATATACCAAACAAATAATGAACCAACAAAGTTACCTATAATAGCTAAGATAATAGATACATCCATTGTTCTTGCTACACCTAAAGTAATTATATTGGCTATACAGTGTTGGAATCCACAGAAGATAAATAATGGTATGCCGAAGATAATTCCAAGCGGTGTATGTTCACGATACATCTTTACTGCAATATACATGATTGCTCCACATAAGAATGATTTTATAAAGAATGGTAGTGAAAAACTCCAGGTATTTACTTTAGCTACTGCGACAGCAATTAAATCTTGTTCAGCTACACTATATAGCAAACCAAATAAATATCCTGCGGCTAAGTTAACCACTAAGATTGTTAATAAATCAAAAATATTTATTTTATCTTCAATAAAGAAGCCACACTTTCCAGTAAATAAGTTTTGCCCTAAATAGCACACTCCTAATAAACCAAATGCAAATATTATTGGTCCGATTGGATTACCTAGTTTTAATAGTGCATAATTACCTAATGATATAAGAAAAGCTGCACAAATACTTTTATTAATCAATTCTATTGTCTTTTTCATATAAACTCCCTCTACCAACAATTATAACATAAAAGAGTAGATATAAACCTACTCTTTTTAATTTTTGGATATAATTAATATTCTATTTTTTTTCTTCTTTATTTAATACATCTAATATATCTTTTAAAACATTAAGCTTAGGTGGAGTAAATGTATTTTTTAAACAAGATATATTAAATTTAAGTTTTTCATCATTTTGAATATATTTATTATGTTCAACATCTACATCATTTACTAATTTTATTAACTTTTTTCTAAATTCTTCTCTTGATTCAAGAGGAAGATTAGGAGTGTTATTATAATAATTAATTAATTCTTCTAAAGCTGTATATGATACACATTCTAAGTTATCTTTTTTACCAGTATAGACAGGATATGCTATACCATCAAAGAAATAACGATAAATATATTTCATTTCTACATCATCATAACTTGTTGAATAAGTTCCTGTTGTTTGTCTTTGGCGTTTATCCCAAACATACATAACATATGGAACAAAAACAAATTTATTAGCAAATGTATACATAGCTGGTGTATAACCAGTATCTTCGTAACGATTAGTATCAATAAATTTAACCTTTTTAGCGATTTCTGTTCTGACTATTTTATTAACAGCAGAAACAAAGAAAATATTTCTTTTGGTTCTATTAATTTTTTCATGAGCCATTTGTTCATAATCATAAACTATAGGGTCCATTGTTTGAATTTGTAAAACGACGTTGTAATGGTTAAAATTGTCTTTTTCAATTGTTTTACAAATAGCAACGTCAGCATCATATTTTACAATATTTCTATATAAATCTTTATACATATCTGGGCTTAAAATATCGTCGGCATCAGAAAAAGCCATATATTCAGTATCAATCATGTCTAAGAATCTATTTCGAACATGAGATGGTCCACTCCATTTAGCATTGATTACTTCAATAAAATCATATTTTTTATCATACCATTCAAGTACTTTAGCAGTATTATCTTTAGATTCATCATTTATAATAATCATTTTAAAGTTTTCAAAAGTATTTAAAATAATAGAATCTAAAGTTCTTGGTAAATAAAGTTCAATATTATAGGCAGGTATACAAACTGTTAGTTTGTATTCTTTTTTCTCTATTGTTGCAAGTTCGCTTTTAACAAAAGATGATTTATTATATAAAACATAATGAGTTTCATAACCATAATATGATTCTACGTAATAGATACGATCTTTTTTTAATAAAGAACTAGTAATACTAAAGTCTTCAGATATTAAAACAAGTTCTTTCTTTCCATCAACTATTTCATATACTAAGTATTTATCATAATAGTTAAGAGCATTAATAGATAAAGTTATGCCCCTATATGATTCAATAAATCTTAATTTTAAATCAGAATGGCTGACTGGATTTGTTTGTGTGAAATCTTTATCATTTAAGATATTAACAATATTATTATCATTATCTAAAGTAAGAACTGTTAAACGATCGTAATCAGGATATTTATTTCTTAATACTTTGACTTCCTTAGAAGTTATTTCTTCTAAGATTGAATAATGAAAGTAAATATCCATTCCAATTAAATAATATTTATATTTTTTATAAAACTTTTTGATAGTTGTTTCATAATATTCACTTGTTGTTTGTTTTTTCAAAATACCCATCTTAGTCACCTATAGTAATTATAACAAAAAGAGTAGCTTTTGCACTACTCTTTTTCATCAGTTTCATTTGATGATGGTATTATTTTTTGTTTTACTTTGAAATTATGCATTATATTTTCAGCATTATCATCTTTGTTAGCATTAATTATTTCTTTTGCTTCTTCTAAAGTTAGTTTTCCTTCTAAATCAACTATCATTATTTCATAGTTTGTTAACATACCATTTTTATCCATTTTTTCTAGTAAAGTATCTAAAGCTAAGCTTGCACCATCAACAAAAGCTTCGGCATCACGTGTGTTATATAAAGTATCTAAACATTCTAGCATCGTAAATGGTTTTAATTTATTAAAATCAAAATAGTATTTAAGTACTACTGGCACATAAGTGTGTTCTTCCATCTTAGTCAGCCCCTTCTTATTATATTATAATATATTTTAATAATATTTGTTTAGGTATTTTAAAATATCAATATTTAAATATTTATTTGTTTTATTCTTTATTTCTTTTAGAAGTTTATTACCTACTTTGTATGCCATATCATAATCTTCTTGACTTATTAAATTATCATCTAAGGCACTTTTTAATTCATCTTCATCAGCATAGACAACTTTATCTTCACCTGGATAGTGAGTTATGTCTAAGTACAAGTCTATGTAGTATGGCATTTTAAACTCTATGCCATTTTCTAAAGATATATCTATATAATAATCAATTATCTTCTTGTTAGTATCTAGATAGTAACGAATGTTATATTTTTCTTTAAGAGGAGTTAATTCAATTACATAGTAACCTTCAGAAATATATTTTATTGGTTCTCCTTGCATATTATTTAAAGTAAAATCATCTGTCATACTATTATATTTTTTTATAGTAATAAATAGATCATCTTCCTTTATAGTTATAATTTCATAATCAATTGCTTCACGCATGTATGTATTAGAAATAAATTTCTTCTTTTTATTTTTTGTTTCAATATTCATTTAATCACCTATATTCTTACCATAATATTCTACTTTTATTTCTTCTCCATTTGGATATGTTTCTATACATGTTTTAATGTGTTCAGTAAAGCCATATTTTTGATAGATTTCTTTATTTGTTATTTCTTCAGGTTCAACACCTAATGTTGCTTTTTTATAACCTTTTTCTTTTAAATCATTAATCATATATTTAAATAATTTAGAAAAATAACCTTGGCCACGATATTCTTTATTAGTACGAAAAGCGAAAAGATAAACCGTTTCAGCATCTGCTAATTTTTCTGGGTTTTGGACGATAGCTGGATCAATTGCTGCAGTCGCTTCACAAATAATCTCACTATCTAAAAAACCAAAATAAGGAATTATTTGTTTTCTTTCATAGCGAAGGATGCCATCCTTTTTCCAGATAAGCCAGTTATAACGTTCATCTTCATGAATACTTATTTCATAATTCCACTTTTTTTCATATTCTTCTAGCGAAGGAATTCGGCATTCATATTTTGTCATAATAATTCTTCTTTCATATTTATTGTAACAAAAAAAGTAGATAAAAATCTACTTAATATAATTTAGAACCTGCAGGTATAGAATCATCTACCATTAGAAGATTAAGTTTTTCTTCATCGTTTTCTTTATGAACAGCAGATATTAACATACCACATGAATCAATTCCCATCATCGAACGTGGTGGTAAGTTAAGAATTGCTACAACTGTTTTACCAATTAAATCTTCTGGTTCATAATAGGCATGAATTCCACTTAAAATTGTACGATCGATACCAGTACCATCATCGATTGTAAACTGTAATAGTTTTGTACTTTTAGGTACCTCAAAACAATCCTTTATTTTTACTACTCTAAAATCAGATTTACTAAATGTTTCAAAATCAACATATTCTTCAAATAGAGGTTCTGTTTCTATTTCTATTTCTTCTTCCATGTATATTCTCCTTTATTAAAAGCCATGGCCACCGCCACCACCATGATGGGCATCAATATCTTCTATGCCTAATTTTTTATTGATCCAGTCATTTATTCTAGCTGTTAAATATGTTAAGCCAAACTGAGGCATAGAGTTTTCATCGCCATTTTCCATTATGTTTAATCTCATTGCTCCTGATAACATATAACTTGCCGAAAAAATAATATCATTTAGCATCGAACCAATAGTAAATTCTTTTTCGCCAGAAAAATAGTCATCAAAATTTCTAGAGAAAGCTTGAAACGTTTTTGCAGTATTGTAAGGGTTTTCAAAGAAGTCACCAAGATACTTACAAAAAGGATTATATAAACCATCAACTCCTGAGTTTTTAAAAGATTTGAATACTCCAGCATTTGTCTCCTTAAAATTTGATAATGCACGTTGTCCAAAATCTTTGGCTTTAGCTCCAAAATCGCCGTTACCAAATAGACTGCTACCGCTACCTTTAAATGCAGATGTAATACCTTGAGTTAATTTAGCAATAGTAAACCATTTCATAGCTTCCTCTCCACCGCTAAAAAGTATAGATAATTCCTCTCTTACACCTGTTTCATCTTTAGTTGAATATAATTTCTCTGCTTGTTCACCACTACCATAGCAACCACCTAATAGTAATGCTAAGCAACCACCCCAAACTTTACTTGAGATAGCTGCACCAATTTTTGTTTGAATTTTTTCAGAAACATCACTTATTTTTTTGGATTTTTCACCACCATATTCAAGATAACTATATTCGTTTATCATGCGCATTCCATCATTATCACTTAGTAAATTACGCCACCAATTTGTAGCACTGAAACTAATAATATTTTTAAAGAAATCTTGAGTAGCTTTATCGGCATTTGCAAATTCTTTACCAAGTTCAGGATTAAATAATGATACAACTTTACTTGCTAGCCACATGTGTGCACCAACCAGTTCTTTTGTTGACCAAATGGCACCATCAGCAATTTTTTCAGTTAATTGAACAGCGCCATCGTTTAATGCTAGCATGAAATTTCCATAAGTATACATGCATCTCGAAAAACGACAACTAACAAATTTTTCAATACAACTTTTTTCGTTATTTTCAGAATCATTTATTTCAGTTGTTTCATATTCTTCTAATTCTGGCTTTTTTTCAAGAAAATCGTCTAGATCAATTGATTCTGTTGATAAAGATTTATTACTTAGTGATGATGAACCAGAAGAAGACAAAGAATTAGTTGGTTTGTAACTATTCATAGATACATTAATACTGTTTATTGGATTAGATACACCACTTATATTTGAATAATCTGCCATTTTATCACCACCTATATTATTATTATACCATGTTAGTACTCTCTTTTATCACTTATTATTAATCTTATTTGAACATCATTAGTACTAGTAGGTATTTTGTCATCTTTTATTATTTGTTCATCAAAGCATAAAGCGATTGATGGAATATTAATATTTTCCAAATAACGATCATAGAATCCTTTACCAAAACCTAAACGATTATGTTCTAAATCAAAACAAACGCCTGGAACGATTATCAAATCAATTGAATCAGCTTCTACTATATTATTTGGATTTTCTTCTGGTTCTAAAACACCAAAAGTACTTTTAGATAATTCTGAATTATCATTTATTTGATAGAATATTAAATCATTATTAGTAACTCTTGGAAGAGCTACTACTTTACCATCTTCTAAACATCTTCTAATTAATTCGCTTGTATCTACTTCATTCGGAAGATTTTTATATAAGGCGATTACATGCGAATCTTTATAAATAGATGTTTCAATTACTTTTTTCATTATGAGAAGAGATTTCTTTTTTTTATCAGCAATATCTTTTCTAATTGAAAGATATTTTGATCTTAATTCTTGTTTATTCATTATCAAATACTTCTTTTACTTCTAGATAATTTATCAAGACTTTATCATCATCTTTTAATTCAGGTATATTATAAACATCTTTAACTTCTTTATATTTTTTTATTTCTTCACCTGTATATTCAACTAACATACGGAATTTTTCATTATCATCTATTATTAAAGCCTGGAAGCGAGGAAATTCTTCTTTCATATATTTTTCGTGACCAGGATATAAATACTTAGTAACGTAGTTAATCTTTTTATCTATTATATCCTGAATATGTTTGTTACTTAAGTGATGAACTACTGCACCCTTATATTTTTCATATCTTTTGTTACGATATCTTGATACTTTAGGATGTAATTCTGTTACATCTTTTAATCCCATAAATAGTAAGTATTCTTGAACATGACGAAGATAATCTAATTCTTGTTTACTATAATAAACCTCTTCTTCTTTAGAAATAGAGAAAGATTCTGGGGAGTCATATAAAGCTCTTACAACACCTTCAAATGTATGATCATGTGAATGACCAACGACTGTTTCATAAACCATCTTACGTCCTTCTAAATGACCACTTAAATGACGTGATGTATAAGAATAATAAAAACCAGCCATTGTAATGTTTTCTAAGGCATCAGTTATATTATCAAAGATTTGTGGTTCACCATCATCAAAATATACATATTCTAGTGTATGCCTTTCTTCATCCCAATATGGTGTCGGTAAATTATTTTTAGAAAACTTATTATAGCGATCATAAAAGTCCATAATGATTCCTCCATTTCTCTTTTATTATACTACAAAAAAAATCAATCTTTCGATTGATTTTTTATTATTTAATTTCAATTTGTTTAACTTGTTTAGATCTATCTTCCAATTCTTTTTTAGGAATTGTAATTTTTAGGATACCATTTCTAAATTCAGCATGAATATCTTCTTCTTTAATATCATCACCTACATAGAAACTACGAGAGCATTCTCCAAAGTATCTTTCACGACGAACGAATTTTTCATCTTCGTTGTTATGTTCTTCTTTGTTTACTTTTGCATGAATATTAAGATATCCTTTGTTTAGTGATAAATCAATATTTTCTTTTTCAAATCCTGGTAGATCAACGTCTACTAAGTATTTATCTTTCTTTTCTCTAATATCTGTCTTCATTAAAGTGTTTTCTTTTCTTGGAAAGAAATCATCATCAAAGAAATTATCGAATAGATCAAAATTGTTTTTTCTAGGTACTAACATCATATATATCATCACCTTTCATAACGTGTTACGATTGGGTAGCACAAAATATAGTGTTATACCAGTAATAAGTTCTTTGATTTCTTATTACATTATAATAATAGCACTATTATTAGCACTTGTCAATAGAGAGTGCTAATAATTATTAAAAAAATAATATCTTATCTGTAAATAAGATATTATTAGTCTTTAAATACTCTTTGAACTCGGTCAGATATACCACATAGTATCTCATAATTGATTGTATGACAATCTTCGGCAATATCATCAATAGTGATTATTTTATTATCCCAAATATAAACAGTATCCCCTACTTTAACATTCTTAATATCTGTTACATCAATCATACAACTATCCATACATATACTACCTATTATAGGTACTTTTGTCCCTTTTATTACTACATAACCTTTATTAGATAATTCTCTTTTTAAGCCATCAGCATAACCTATTGGGATTGTTGCTACTTTTATTCTTTTTTTAGATATATATTTTCTACCATAACTGATTGATGTATTTTTATCTACTTCTTTTAAGAAAGTTATTTTAGTTTTTAATGTACATATTGGTTTTACTGGGATAATTTTACTGGAATCTTTAAATGTTTCATAACCATATATTATTAAGCCTGGACGTACCAAGTTTGATACTTGATCATCATATTTTAATAAACCGTTAGATGCAGAAGAATGAATATATTTTATAGTTTTTATTCGTGGTTTTAACTCATTAACTACTGTATCAAAGATAGCTAGTTGTTGTTTTGTATAATTTGGATCAAAATCAGCTGAAGATAAATGAGTATATAAACCTTTAATTACTATTTTTTTATTAGTACTTAATAAATCTAATACTTTGTTGATATCTTCTTTTTTGATACCTGTTCTGTTCATTCCTGTTTCGATTTCTAAATGAACTCTTACTTTTTTTGTTACTTTAATTAGTTCTTTAATAAAAGTGATATCACTAATACCAATGGTAATATCGTATTTAAGAATATCAGGTATATCTTCTATAGCTGGTTGATTTAAAACAAAGATTTCTTTTTGGTAATCTTTTTTTCTTAATTCTATTGCCTCATCAATAATAGCTACACCGACGATATCAAACATATTTATTAAAGATAAATCTTTATTGATATGTGTTCCATAACCATTGGCTTTAATGATAGGCATTATATCTTTATGAACATATTTTTTTATCTTATTTATGTTATCTATAAAATTCTTTTTATTTATTTCCATTATAGTTGGTCGCATTTTTATACCTCCTATTTGTTTCTTATTATAATACTATTTTTATTAAAAAAATAAAAGTACTCTTTCGAGTACTTTATTTTAAGTTTAGTTTTTCTTTTACTGTTTTAAAGAATAAATCATTTGATTCAGGGAATGTTAAGTTATCTGGTAATTTGTCAGATAACATTATTTCTGACATTTCATATTCTTCTGGTAATTCTTGTAGTTCTTTTATTTCACAGTAGCATAGAAGACCAAATGTAGATATTTTATAAACACATACGGGAGTTAATTCAATATCAATAGCACCTGTTTCTTCATACATTTCTCTTTTAGCTGCTTCTTCCCAAGTTTCACCAGGTTCAATATGACCACCAGGAATCTCCCAACCATTTCTTTTTGTATTATAAGAGAATAAGTATTTGTCTTTATAATGACACACACATACTACTCTTGTAAGTTCTTCGTCTTTACAATAACCTAAATCAAATAATTTAATTTCAAACATTTTAGCCTCCTAGTAAATACCATGACTAATAACAAGTTTTTTAACTTTGTTCTTATCTTTTCCAGCTTCATCCCAGAAAGCTTCTTGACCATAAGCGATTTCTTCTGGTTCAAAGTATTGAACATGACCTTTCTTATCTGAATATACTTTCATGAAGTAACCACCAACGGAATTGACAAGTCCTTGTTTTTGTTGAAATTGAGTTTTAAAACACAAAGCTGGAACTTCAATACATTGAACATTTCGATAAACGAAATGATAGCTTTTATGATAATGGCCAATTAATAAAACATTTGGTTTTGTATGTGATTCTAAAATTTCAATTCTCTTTTGTGGTTTATATGATAATGCTTGAGATGAACCTCCACCTGGATGATCTAATACATATTTTACGCCTTCTATAATAATTGCACCTGTATCTTGGCCTAGGTATTTCATATCAGGACGACATTTTGATAACCAATAATCTACTGTAGCTTGACCATTCTTATAATGAGTTTCGTCATGGCTACCCAAAATATAATATGTAACCATTCCATCTACCCTTGGGTACCAGTCAACAGCAAAACCAACTTGTTCATCAAAACCTTTTAAGTGTTGTAAACGTGCGTTTTCTTTTCGATCAGGATAGTTACCATCTGTCATATCACCTACGTGAAATGCTATTCTTACACCTCTATTGTATGCTTCTTGATAAAGTTCATTAAGTAAGTGAACTTGTTGTAATTTATTTCCGAAATGAGTGTCTGAAACAACTAATATTTCTGTACAAGTTAAGTCATCCATACTTGCTTTTGAGAAATTCTGTTTACGAGGGAAATTCTTTTTGAAGACAATATCACTGCCAACTTGGTCTAATTGAACTCCTTTGCCACACATTTCCCAAATAAATAATAAACCTTGTAATTCTTTATAATTTAAACCAAATTTTGCCATATAAGCATCGATTGACATGCCGTTTCTAGCATAATTTAAAAGTTTTAAGGCTGTATCAATACTTGCTTGATCTACTGATGGTTTAGCTCCAGCAGTATTAAGTTTTATTATAGGAGAACCACTAGTTTTCTTCTCACTTTGATAATAAGGAGAGTTTATTGCTTTAAATGATTCTAGTTTACCTTTTTCATCTGTTTTTACTGTTGCATACCAAGCACCAATAGTATTTGCATATCTTTTTGTTTGCATTTCTTTATCTGTTGCATAAACACTTGGAACAGATAAACATTTAACGTCACGATATGAAAATTTCTCCATTTGCATTAAACCACCATAAATAAATATGTCTGGTTTATCTTCACTACGAACTGCATCAATAGTTTGTTGAACACGATATGATACAGTGTATGTTTTTGCTAATTGAGCACTCATAATTTGCATCTTAGCACGATCAATTGTGATATCACACATATCTTCACCAAGATATACCATATCTGGTCTTGCAGCTGAAATTCTCTTACCTATATTAATATTTTTCTTAGATAAATGTTTATCATCTAATTTACCAGAAATGAAGTAAGTTTTAATTCCTTCTACTTTTGGGAAATTAGCTACTATATAATCTATTTGAGCTTGAGTATCTGTTATGAAATTTGTATTATCAGAAATTGGTTTTAAACCTGCAGAGATATTACCACAAATAATAACATTTGGGATACCCATTTCTTTTGCTTTTCGATATATGTCGTTTAATATAGATAATTGTTGGTTGTTTGCACCAAGTCTTAAATCAGAGATTGCAACAAATTTAAACTCATTCGAATCATCTGTTTCAAATGAATATGTTGCCGTTTCATTATCTTTTATATCTCCCTGATTGATAATATGGAAACCGTCATCAAATTGTTTAACAATTATGTCGTATCCAACATCTCTTAAATCTCTAGCTAAGCCGATTATTTCGAAATCACTTAATTCCAAGGCACTAGAAACTAATGAGATATGTTTTTCTTTTTTTGTTAGTTCTAATAACTTATCGATGGTTTCTTTGCTGTACTTCTCTTCTTTTTCGTCTTCTTTTGTAGCTTGTTCTAGTTGTTTTTTTAATTCACTATTAATCATTATAACCCTCCCACAAAAAAAAGAGGCACCTCTAGAGTAACTCTTCTTTAAAATTCAAAAAATAAAGTTGTAATAACCAAAAAACCTCTTACCATGTTATCAACTCTACCATTCTAAAATAATTATAACAAATATTTTTAAAAAATGATATTATTTTTTTTATTTTTTTTAAATATTTATTTTTGTTACTTCAGTCATACGAAGATGGTAACCATTTCTTTCATAGAAGTTTAAAGCACTTTCATTATAGGCGAAGACTTCTATTAAAATGCCTTGGCACCCCTGTGATTTTAAATAATCTTCCATCTTTTTTAGGAGTATTTTTCCATAGCCTTTAGAGCGATATTCTTTAGTAACAATTAGTTCTGTAACACGTCCTCTTTTAGGAGCTTTAAAGCCTGGCTCCTCCATATTTTCGTTGTTAATAAGTCCAATTACTAACCCTACTATTTTGTTATCATCCTTCATTAAAAATATACGTCCGTTATTTTTTTCTACTTCATCCATTGTTTCTTTAAAGTAATAATCTTTAAAATCTGATGAAACTATATTATATTTTTCTTTATCAATAGAAGCTATATAATGTTGTAATTCTTCTAAAAGATTTTTCATATCTTCGGCATATTCTGGTTTATAATCTATTATCATTTTTATCTAACCTTTCTATTTGTATTATATATGTTATTTGTTTTTTTGAAAATAAAAAGAGTTTAAAACTCTTTTTAAGATCTTTCTTGTCTAAATGCCCATTCTAGTGGTGATACTGTTGTTCCATCTGGTGAAACGTATGTTGCACCACCATATGTATCATTTTGTGTATAACCGTGACCACGATTTTGATAAACGTGTAATGTTGCGGTACCGCCATAACTTTGGAATTGAGCAATTTTTTGTTTTTGACCACTTATTGAACATTGACCATTTCCATTATCACCCGCTCCATGGAATGCCCATATCTTAGTACCAGTAGCATTTGGATTAACTGCATCCCAACCACTAATTGGAATAGCTGCTGCATAATAATCTGGATAAGCATTAACGAGACGATAAGTAGTAATTCCACCATAACTATGTCCTGAAACAGAAATCTTTTTCGGATTACCCTTATTTTCTGCTACAACATGATCGGTTAATTCTTTTAAAGCTTGCAAGTATCTCTTATCAGTAAAGTTTTTGATAAGTGGAACAATAACAATACCTTCTGGTGTAACTTTTTTATCATGGATGAATTTTGATAAACCAATAGCATTTAAAACACTATCGCCATTGTTACTTCCACCACCATGCATGTACATCATGGTAGGAAGACCTTCAACTTCTGTACCATAATCTGGAAGATATAAATCATATTTTATTGTTAGGCCATTTGAAGCAGTAAATGAATGTTCTTTGTATGAACCATATTTTAAATCTTTTAAATGTTCCATATAATCTTTTTGATTCTTTTCTAATTCTTCTTGTTTCTTTCTCTTATATTCTTGATATTCTTCTTTAGTCATTAATTTATCGACTTTATTACCTTTAGAATCGTAGTATGTAACAGTTCCTTTAGTATCTGTTTCTTTACGACCAATGTAATTACCTTCTTCATCGTAATATTTTTCAATTTTATTACCAGCGGCATCGGTATAAGAAATTGTTTTACCATCATAGATATTATTATTAGTAATCTTTTGAGTTTTCATACGGTAAGCACTATCTAAAATACTTCTTGCATCGCTATCCAAGGTATTGAATCCGCTTGTATTGGCAACGTTAGATAAGCCGTTACTTTTTGAAACAAATTCTCTTGCTTCTTTAACACCATCTAGAGTTCCAGCATTATCACGATATGTTGCTTGAGCTTCAACAGCAAATTGGTTATTATTAGCTGAAATTATTGCTACTACTTGTGCCCAATTATCAAAATTATCATAAAAGTCTTGGAATGTTGAGGCGTTATGATTCCATATATTTATTAGTTTACTACCAAGATCACCAAAGACTGATGATGCTACTGAGGCATTTACATTTGTTTCAATAAAAGAGTTAATACTTTTCATTGTTTCTTGAAAAGCAGCGAAATGATTTTCAATAATGCCCATTTTATTTTTAACTTTAAGTATATTAAATTTTTCGTCTGCCATAAGCATCCCTTCAATCTAATTATCTATTCTTTTTTATTATATCATTTTCTGAAAATAAAAACTAGATGTTTAATCTAGTTTTTGACTTAATCTTTCCATTATTTCTTTTGCAGCCTTTTTGCCAGCTTCCATTGCAAGAATTACTGTCGCAGCACCGGTTACAGCATCTCCTCCTGCATAAACATTATCCAAAGATGTTTTTGTTCCTTCTACTACGATCAAGCCACGATCTGATAAAGCAATTTTGCTTCCTTTTAATGCTTCGTGATTTGGGCTAGTGCCTAAGGCCATTACAACCATATCACACTCTACAGTATGAGCTGAATTATCATCAGCTGTAACACTACGACGACCAGATTCATCTGGTTCACCAAGAATCATGTTTACTACTTTCATTCCTGTAACATTATTATTTTCATCAGTTATTATTTCTAATGGATTTTGTAATAAATCGAAGATAACCCCTTCTTCTTTAGCATGAGTTACTTCTACTCTACGAGCTGGTAATTCTTCTTCACTACGACGATACATTAAGTGAGCATCGATACCTAGTCTCTTTAAACAACGAACTGCATCCATGGCAACATTTCCACCACCAATTACAAAGGCTTTTTTACCATGTTTAATTGGAGTTTTAGAATCATCTTTATATGCTCCCATCAAGTTAATTCTTGTTAATATTTCATTAGCAGAGAAAACGCCGTTAGCATCTTCGCCAGGAATACCCATAAATTTAGGTAAACCAGCACCTGAACCTACAAATACAGCATCATATTGTTTTTGTAATTCATCTAATGTTATTGAATTACCAATTGGGACATCTGTTCTAATTTCAACACCTAATTTAGATAAACTATCTACTTCTTTTTTTACTATTGATTTAGGTAATCTAAACTCTGGTATTCCATAAGTTAAAACACCGCCTGCTTTATGTAATACTTCATAAACTGTTACTTCATATCCTTTTTTAGCTAAGTCACCCGCACAAGTAAGACCAGCTGGGCCAGAACCTACAATAGCTACTTTTTTACCATTTTTAGGTGGTAGATTAGTACTACTAAAATTATTCTTAATAGCTTGATCTGCTACATATCTTTCAAGTGAACCAATAGAAATAGCCTCACCCTTAATACCTTTTACACACATGCTTTCGCATTGTTTTTCTTGTGGACATACACGACCACAAACGGCAGGTAGTGATGAAGATTCAGATATTATTTCATAAGCTTTTTTAAGATCATTTTCTTTTATAGCAGCTATAAACTCTGGTATAGCTATGTTAACTGGGCAACCTTCTACACAACGAGGACGAGGGCAATGAAGACATCTACTAGCTTCAGCATGAGCTTCTTCATCATTATAACCTAGTTCTACTTCTTTAAAATTAGTTACTCTTTCCTCTGGAGGTTGAACTCTAACTTTTACCTTACTATCGTTATTCATTTTGACCCTCCTTAGCTAATAATTCTTTCATTTGTTCCCATTTTATTTTTTCTTCTTCTTTATATGTATTCATTCTTTTCATAATATTATCAAAGTTTACTTGATGACCATCAAACTCTGGTCCATGGATACAAGCAAATTTTGGTTTGCCATCTACTTCACAGCGACAAGCTCCACACATACCGCTACCATCAACCATGATTGGATTCATACTTACGATTGTCTTCTTGTTATATTTTTTAGTAAGTTCAGAAACCATTTTCATCATTATTACTGGACCTATAGCAACAACGATGTCATAATCATTGATTTTCTCTTCAAGAATTGTGGTTACAAAACCTTTTGTACCAAATGATCCATCATCAGTTGCATAGAAAACATTATCAGCAACTTTTTCAATTTTATTTCTAATTAATAATAGATCTTCTGTTCTAGAGCCATAGATTACATCAACATGTAAACCATGTTTAGTTAAATATTTAACTTGAGGATAGACAGGAGCTATTCCTACTCCACCTGCTACATAGCAAATTCTTTTTCCAGCAAATTCTTCTGGATTAGCACATATTTCATTACCGTTTCCTAAAGGACCTACTACACTAAATATTTCTGTTGTTACATGAGTTAGTTCTTCTGTAGAAGCACCTATTACTTGATATATTAAATATAGATATCCTTTTTCTCTATCATAATCATAGATAGTTAAAGGAATTCTTTCACTATCTTCTTTGGCCATTACAATAACAAATTGGCCAGGTAAGCAATTCTTGATTGCTAATGGAGCATCAATCATCATTTCATAAGAATTTGAACTTATTTGACGATTATAATATACGTTATACATTTAAACACCTCTTTATTTTACATTTCCTATTTTGCTAAATGGGAAGATAACTAATTTTGTTGTTCCTTTTATTTCTTTTTTAGTAAATGGACCAAAGATACGACTATCTTTTGAATTCATTCTATTATCACCTAAAACATAGTATTCATTATCTTTTAACTTAACTTCTTTAAAGTCCATTGTCTTACCATGTCCATAATCATCTTCTATTTTTTTACCATTAATATAGATAATACCACCTTCACAAGAGATTGTTTCTCCAGGAAGACCATAAACTCTTTTAATGATGTCACCATCAGGACTTTTTACGACAACAATATCATATCTATCATATTCTTTATCTAATTTATTTAGAATCATAACTTCTGTACCTTTTAAAGTTGGATACATACTTTCTCCACTTACTTTTACAGGTGTAACTATATATGATCTAATTATAATAACGACTACTAAGATTATTACATATGGTATTAGCTCTTTAAAAAATGTTTTTACTTTGTCATCCATATTATCACCTTATATAATTTTACCATATTTTTGGGAAAATTATATTCTAAATATTTAAATTTTCAATTGACTGATTATTTTTTATGATATAATACTTATTGTAAGGTGATAATGTATGAACGGAAATGATTACGGTTATGGAAATGGCGGAATGAGTGACGATTCATTTAATGTATTTAATCAAAATGCAGAAGCTTATAAACAACAACAAGAATTATTAAAACAACAAGCCGCTCAAGCTCAACAAGCTGCTATTCAACAACAACAAGTTCTTGCAGCACAACATGAGCAAAACAAATTACAACCAACAATCACAACTGAAAAGAAATCATTTTTATCAAGTTTATTAACTAAAAAGCCTAAAAAGAATGAACGTGTCTTTGATTTAAATGATCCATCAACTTATTCTAGTCAAGAAAAAGAACATAAAGAAATTGATGAAAAACAAAAGAATAAGATAGAACTTATTCTGTTATTCGTTTTAATTATAATATTAGGTGTTGTTGTATATTGGGCAGTTAATGTATTTAGTACAACATTAGGAATGAAAAGAGTCGATACTACTCCTAGTCCAGTACATACTGAGCCAATAAAAATAGATGGTTATTCTTGTAAAACATCTATTGATAAATTATACTTTGCAGTACCATATCCAGAATTAATTGATAATAATTTATCTAGTTATACTGTTGAATATTTTAGTAGTGAAGATACTATAAATCTAAAAGTAGAAAAAATATTAATTAATTATGGATATTTAGATGATTATAAAACTTCTGTAGTTACTAAATTTTGTAACAGTTATAATCTAATTAATGATGATTATCAAGTAATATGTGATTTAAAATATTCTGTTATGACAATTACTAATAGATTTGATTTAAATAAGATTGATGGTACTGTTAAAAATGGTGATATTGAATATAAACTCAATGAAAATAACAATTCAGTACTAGTCGATGTTGTAAACGAAAAATCCTCTCTTGGATATAATTGTTCACAAATACAAAATGACAAATAAAAAGAAAGAAATTAATTTCTTTCTTTTATTTTGTATTCTTTCTTCATTCCCTTTAAGAAGTTTAGTTTTGCTCTTCTTACAATACCCTTCTTAACTACTACTATTTTATCAATAGCTGGTGAGTTAACTGGGAAAACTCTTGTTACGCCAATACCATATGATTTTTTACGTACTGAGAAAGTTTC
>JAEEGL016911159.1_pt1 | contig 33552 bp, 30 predicted proteins | sample 9134231 | NCBI WGS metagenome assembly JAEEGL01 (sample SAMN16246548, study PRJNA631951) | gut metagenome | biome: gut microbiome; feature: rumen; material: fiber-attached | host: Bos | place: Iran: Karaj | collected 2018-10 | reverse complement strand
TATATCATAACGTCTGGAGCTGGTGTAAGCATACCGCCGGAGCGCTTAAGCAGTGCATTAGCCACTGCGTTCTCGTTCACTGCAAAACCAGTTGCCGGTATATCCGCGCCGAAATCTGCAAGCACTTTGTCATAGCGTCCGCCTGAAAGCACCGGCATACCGTATCCGTGGACGTAACCCTTGAAGACTACGCCGGTGTAATAATCCTGACTTTTGCTGACCATGCCCAGATCGACGGTCACCTTGCCGCCTGTACCTATGGCGCAGAGATTGTCATAGACCTTACCTAAGCGATCGAGCATAGGCTTTGCTTCTTCGGGGAGCAGCTTCTCTGCTTCGTCAAGTATCTCTCTGCCGCCGAACAGTCTCGCCAGCTTGCCGACGGCGGAAGCATATTCATTGTCCGTGTATCTGCCGAGCATCTCGTCAAGTGCAGGATAGTTCTTGCCGAGCATATATTCACGGAGTTCATCGAGCTCGCGTTCGTTAAGTCCGAGTTTCGAAGAAAGCAGTGTGAAAAAGCCGCTGTCACCTATCTCAAAACGGTAGTCTTCTTCTTCGAAGGATTCCATAACCTCCGCAGCTATTGAAAGCGCCTCCATATCGGCTTTCATTGTATCTCCGCCGATTATCTCGATGCCGCTCTGGAAGAATTCATCGTCTCTGCCGCTCTCTTTCGGATTTGCTCTGTATATGGTCTGATTGTAGAACAGTTTCAGGGGCAGGGGAGAGCCGCTGAGTCTTGTTCCTACGAGTCTTGCTATCGGCAGTGTTGAATCCGGTCTCATGACCACAAGACGCCCTTTGCCGTCAGTCAGCTTGTACAGTTCTTCCTGCGAGTAATGTCGCGTCTTGCTGTTGAATACGTCAAAGAATTCAAGTCCGGGAGTGATGACTTCTGAATACCCGTGTCCCATGAAAATCTTTCTGAGCTTTTCGCCGACGCTCCGCAGCGCGGCGCATTCGCCGTATATCAGATCCCTTGTGCCTTCGGGAGTGATAAGGTCAAATTTCTTCATAAACTTATGTCCTTCGCTTTAGTGTATTACTATGGTAATTAATTACCATAGTAATATGATAACATTTTTATTGCTTTAAGTCAATAGTCTCCGGAATTTTCGCCGAAATGCATAATGCGCAGTCTTGTTGTGGATAACAATTGTCAGTTCTGCACCACGGCCGGAGCGGCATCAGGTTTGTCTTCGCCCTTGTACAGTAATTTCAGTAATATCGGAGTTGTGACGGAAGAAACGATTATCAGCAGAATAACCGATGTGAAGTAAGTAGGATCCATCATACCGACAGAAAGTCCTTTCTGCGATACGATCAGCGCCACCTCACCGCGGGTCATCATGCCTACTCCGACTTTAAGGCTGTCCTTGAAGTTATTGCCCAGGAGCTTTGCAGTAAGTCCGCAGCCTATTACTTTTGTGATAAGGGCTGTGAAAACGAATGCTGCCGAAAATATCAGCAGGGCAGGGGTAATACCGTCGAACTGGGTTTTCAGACCGATACTTGCGAAAAACACAGGTCCGAACATCATATATGAGCTTACGTCCATTTTCTCGGCTATATAATCCGAATCTCGCAGATTGCAGAGTATGAGCCCTGCCACATAAGCGCCGGTAATATCAGCTATACCGAAGAATTTTTCCGCGGCATAAGCCATTATCATACACAGCGCGAGGCCAAGTATCGGTATTCTGCGCTTGTGCGGATATCTCTTGTCTATGAATTTGAAGATGTAGTAGCAGATTATTCCTACTCCCACAGCGAAGAGTATGAAAAGGCCCGTGCGTATAACGACATCCATAGGTTTCGATTCGGTGTCCTTGAAGCCGATAACGAAGGTCAGCACGATGATACCGATGATATCATCGATTATTGCCGAGCTGAGTATCAGTGTTCCTATGCGTCCTTTAAGATGTCCGAGTTCTTTAAGAGTCTGTACGGTAATGCCGACGGATGTCGCGGTCATTATGGTGCCGATGAACACCGCCCGCATGAATTCTTCGCTGCCCCATTCGGAAAAACCGAATATCAGCATATATGTCAATGCGCCTCCGGCAAGAGGCACGAACACACCAACCAGCGCTATGAGCAGCGCCTTCGGACCCGTTTTCAGCAGGTCTTTCATGTTAGTTTCCAGACCCGCTCCGAACATAATAAGTATAACGCCTATCTCTGCCATTCTTGAGAGAAAGTCTGACTGGCCTACCCAGCCGAGTATCGACGGCCCGAGTATCAGTCCGGCGATGATCTCCCCCACGACCTGAGGCGCTTTCAGTTTATTTGCAATCAATCCGAAAACCTTTGCCGTGACGATGATCAGGGCAAGATCTTTCAGAAATTCAAAACTCTCCATTTTTGTTCTGTTGCCTTCTTCTGTTCTTGATATAAATTTATTTGTCTTTTTATAGTCAAACAGCGGCAGCCGGTTTGCCGCTGCCGCGTCTGTTGTCTGTTTATGCCGGAAGTAGTGCGAAATAGTACTTGATCAGCATTATCAGTGAGAATGTGAATACAAAACCCACTGAAGCCGCAACATACATAATCCGCATTTTCTTTGTCTTGATAAGTATTTCCGTGCTTATACCTATCCAGATGCAGGATACTACCATAGAGGTGAAAATGATTATCATAGGCAGAAGGAATGTGGTCTGTACCTTGAACACAATGTTCGTGAAATACATAACAAGACCGGTAGCCAGCGGTACAAAACCAAGAGGCAGTACCGCAAGTCCCCAATTTTTCCTTTTCGCGCGGAAAAAACCGATATTCAGAACGCCGAGTATCAGCGCTATTACCAGACATTCACCTGCCATGATATCCTCCGTCAACCGATAAATCCCTTCACTATGGTCTCTGCTTTGCTGTTGTCGCTTGTTACGATATAGTACAGCCATTCTCCGGACTGTGCAATTATCGCACCTTCGAGTTTGTAGTATTCATCGGGTGTGTAGTCTTTGTAAGTTTTTTTCTGGTATTCGAGTCTGTCCGAAACAGCGGCAACAGCACTTGCGGCACTGTCCGAAGAATCGAATCTGAATACAGCTATCTCGTCCGGATAAGCTCCCGAAGCGCATACATAGTACGAGAATTCCTTGATCTTTGAAACATCAATACCGTCGAAATTGTTCTCCATCATAGCTTCATTCTGCGCAAACGCTGAATTTATAGGCGTAGCTTCAAGAACTGCCGCAGTGATGTCCTCTGCCGATGCGTTGCTGACAGATGCGCTGTTTGCTTCGGCAGTTGCTGCTGTGGTAGCTGCCGCAGTTGTTGTAGAAGCAGGGGTTCCGCCGCTGCAGGCAGCTGCGCCGCATACAAGCGCGCATACAAGTAAAGTGCTTAAGATTTTCTTTTTCATTTTTTCTGTTTCCTTTCTTTTTTGTTCCTGTTTTTTATCTTATCTGTATAGAAGTCTGGAAGAAGCTGAGCATATGTCTGTAACCCTGTACAAGGAAGTGCATACCGTCTGCCTCGGCATAATCTGCGGAAAGATATCCTGCGGAATCCTCAAGCTGTGAGCACAGATCGAGGAATACAATACCGTCGTTTTCGCACATTTCCTTGAGCAGCTTGTTATAGCCGTTTATCATAGCCATTGTTTCCTTGCCTTCCGAATCATGTACCTTGGTGACCGGCGGTATGGAAACTACATAGATATAGCTGTCCGGGGATACTTCACGCAGAGACTGGACGAGTATATGCATCTGCTCTGTCATGTGTGTATTTCCCATATAAGCAAGACCGTTTGAGCCGAGCATGATGTATATGCGCTTAGGTTTCATTTCCTCTGCTTTGGAGACGGCGGTATATCCGTCATAAGTCTTTGTGTTCGCCGATTCGGGATTAAGACCAACCTGAGCGAATACGTTCTTCGGTTCAAAGAATCCGTAGTTCACAAGCCCGGTGTATATAGAGTCGCCAATGAAAAGATCAGCTTCGAAGAAATCAAGATCGTACGGGTCAACAGCCACTATTTCTTCCTCTTCGGGTTCTTCCTCCGTTTCATCGGTGGTGTCCTCAGTTTCAGGATCCGGATCTTCGGTATCCGTATCGGCTGTTGCGTCGGGGTCTTCCATTTCGATAGCCTCGCCCGTTGTAACTTTTGTTGTAGTTATCTGTGCGACGGTGCCGTTCTGATCCATATTTGCAACGTCCGTCGGTTCAAGTTTTCCTGTCATATACAGGTATATCAATACGATAAGAACGATCAGTACGATCACTATCAGTATATTAAGAATGACAATTGAAAGTGATATACCATCAACCCGATGTTTTTTCGGCATCTGATGCCCTCCCTGCGCGGAGCCCGCGCTCCCGATCCGTCTGTTACATACTGCAGCAGCTAATATACTGCCCCGCAGCCGTCAGTCACGAATAAGAATAGTTTAGTATTTTGCGCGGAGCCCGCGCCCCCGATCCGTCTGTTACATACTGCAGTAGCTAATATACTGCCCCGCAGCCGCCAGTCACGAATAAGAATAGTTTAGTATTTTGCGCGGAGCCCGCGCTCCCGATCCGTCTGTTACATACTGCCGTGGTAAACACATCGCCACGAAGCTGTCAGTCGCGGACATAAATAATATTATACTATATTTTATTGCAATAATCAATAGCTTTTTAAGTTTTTCTTCCCGCAGATCTGCATGATAAAATATCTCTTATAATGATAAAAGGCAATGTTATTACATCTTGTGCTCTTTCATGTGCCTTTTCACAGCCTCAAAGGTCTTGTCGCTTATGACATGCTCAATGCGGCAGGCATCTTCGGAAGCAGTTTCCTCGTCAACGCCGATAGCCTTAAACATAGCGGTGAGTACGGTATGGCGTTCATATATCTTTTCCGCGATCTCTCTGCCAAGATCCGTAAAGGTAATGAACCCGCTCTCATCGATCTCAATATACCCTCCGTCTTTAAGCAGGTGCATTGCACGGCTGATGCTGGGTTTCGAAAAACCCATTTCTGTGCAAATATCTATCGAACGCACAGCGTTCATTTTCTTTGACAATACCAGTATAGTTTCAAGATACATCTCGCCTGATTCCTGAAGATTCATTACAGTGTCCTCCTGTTATACAATGCCGGTTCTTTCTGCGCTGATTATGCCGGATATCTTGCATATCCTTGCGATAAGGTTCGTGAGCTGCTCGACGCTTGCCACTTCGACAGTCACGATAATGTTTCCGTTGCCGTTCTTCAGATTATGAGCCGTAATATGCCGTATTGGTATCCTGTTGCCCGCGATAACAGCGGTGACATCTGCTATGAGAGCAGTTCTGTCCTCTGCAATTATATCTATGGTAGCATTGTAGCTGTCGCTTTCGTTCGCGGCTGCCCATGCAACTTTTATCCAGCGTTCCTTGTCCTCGGGCGGTGAGCTCTGGACGTTCATGCAGTCTGTTTTATGCACCGAGACTCCATAACCGCGGGTTATAAAGCCGATTATATCATCACCGGGCAGCGGATTGCAGCATTTTGCGAATTTCACCAGACAATTCTCCATACCGTCCACGATGACGCCGCTGCGGCGTCTGCCGGTATATCCGATGCCGGAGCTGTCTTCTGTCGCATCAGATGCTCCGTGTCTCGCACTGTACATATCCTTTGCGCGCTGCATTATCTTGGAGAGAATGACTCCGCCGTAGCCTATAGCTGCGTAGAAGTCCTCTTTATTATCAAAATGCTGTATATGCGCAAGGTCCTGAATGAACTCGTCGTCCGGTATCATCTTGTTGCGGCGGAACTCATTCTCGATAGCCGTCATGCCTTCCCGGATATTCTCATCACGGCATTCGCGCTTGAACCAGGAGCGTATTTTTGAGCGTGCCTCATTTGTCTTGGCTATCTCCAGCCAGTTTCGGTTCGGACAGGCACTTGACGAGGTCATTACTTCAACGATATCTCCTGTATGAAGCTGATAATCAAAACGTATCAGCTTGCCGCCAACTTTCGCGCCGGTCATTCTGTTGCCGACCTGGGTGTGTATCGCGTAAGCAAAGTCGATGATCGTTGAACCCGCCGGCAGAGTGATAACGTCGCCTTTAGGTGTGAATACATAAACATCGTCGGGAGAGAGGTCAACCTTTATGGCATCTGCTATCTGCTCGATATCGTCGGTGTCCTGCTGCTGTTCGATTATATGGCGTATCCAGTCGAAGCGCTTTTCGCCGGAGACCTTGCCGCTTATGCCGGCTTTATATTTCCAGTGAGCAGCGATTCCGTACTGGGCAGTGTTGTGCATCTCATAGGTGCGTATCTGCACTTCAAAAGGAATGCCTTCACGCCCTATGACGGTCGTGTGCAGAGACTGGTATCGGTTGGGCTTCGGTGTTGCGATATAGTCCTTGAAGCGGTAGGGAATAGGTTTGAAGATATCGTGTATGATACCGAGTACATTATAGCATTCAATGACCGTAGACACGATAACGCGGACTGCGTAGATATCATATATCTCGTCGAAGCTCTTGCCTTTGACATATACCTTCTTATATATCGAGTACACGCTCTTGACTCTGCCCTCGATAGTCGGCGGAGGCTGTATGTCCTGTATCCTGTCCCGGATACGGTTTTTTATAACATCAATGAATGTATCCCGCTGTTCCTTATGCTTGTTGAGCATATCCTCGATCATTTTCGAACCGTAGGGGTCGAGTATCTTAATCGAGATATCCTCCATTTCCTCCTTGACAGCGCTCATACCGAGTCTGTGCGCGATAGGAGCGTAGAAGTTCATTGTCTCCAGTGCCTTCTTGCGCTGTTTCTCGGGCGGCCGGTACATGATAGTTCGCATATTATGCAGCCTGTCCGCCAGCTTGATGATTATAACGCGTATATCCTTGGACATCGCGATGAGTATTTTGCGGGTGTTTTCTGCCTGCTGTTCTTCCTTGGTATTATTCAGCGGAACCTGACCGATCTTGGTGACGCCGTCCACAAGATTCGCCACGTCGTCTCCGAACCTTTTACGCAGGCTATCCAGCGTTACGTCGGTATCTTCGACAACATCGTGCAGAAGTGCGGCGCAGAGCGTATCGGTATCCATATAGAATTCCAGCAGTATGCAGGCTACCGCGATCGGATGAGTAATATACGGCTCACCGGAGCTTCTTTTCACGCCCTTGTGTGCATCGTTTGCGACCTCATACGCAGCGGTTATCTTGTCGAGATCGTAAGGCTTTTCGCTCTCCTTGATCTTCTCCGTCAGATATTCTATTGTATAAAGCATACCGATATCACCCTTTCTTCTATTATTTTTGTTCTACTATATTTATATTTCTTTAAATATGAAAGATACAGAGTCTTATTCTTCCTCTTCTTCCTCGCTGTCCTCATCGGATGAGTAAACTACCTTGAGCATCTTGTCTGCGATAGCGGAAATGAGGTTCTTGTACTGGAGCTTCTCGACCCATTTCTTGGGGAAACCCTGTATGCCGAAGTATGCGCCCAGCAGTGCAGCGGTCATGGACGCGCAGGTATCGCTTGCTCCGCTGTGGTTCGCAGCAAGCTGGATAGCGTGTCTGGGGCTGTCATAGTGAAGCACCGCGCAGTATACCGCGATAGCAAGCGCTTCATAAGCCTCGAAACCGTAGCCCATCTTTGTTATGGCTTCCTTAGGATCAACTTCCTCGTTGCGTACAAGGTCGAGAGCGTAGCAGAGTGTCTTCTTCAGTACTTCACCGTCCGCAACGTTGTCGAGCAGTTTTATTACGGTGTTAACAGCGTCTTCGACTTCTGCGCCGTTCACGATCTCTGCAATCATTGCGGCATAGCAGCCTCCGGCGATGTAGCCGACCGGGTTGCCGTGAGTAATAGCGGCAGCTCTGCAGCCGATGTCGAATGCCTTCTGTGTGTTGTTATAGAAGTACAGACCGATAGGAGCCGAACGCTTGACCGCGCCGTTGTCCTTATTGTCATTAAGACGTCTTTCGGGTGTACCGTAGGCCATATTCCTGATCTTCAGCAGGGCATCGATGTTCTTTGTGTCTGCGGTACGCTTCTTATAGAGTCCCTTTGCTTTGAGAAGCCTGAGCTTATATGCGTTCTGCGCCGGGTCAAAGAGCCATGCGTATTCCTTGCCGGCAACTGTCTTGGTCTGTGTGTAAAGCCATACCTGATATGCAAGGAACAGGTAGTCCTCATAATTTACCTGGCCGTCATCCGCACCCGCGCTGTGAGCCCAGAGCAGACCGTCCGCGGTAAACAGCGAAAGCTGTGTATCGTCCGTAAACAGCGCTGTGCCTGTTCTCTTGCTCACTGCAAGATCGAGGCAGCCGTTCTTTTCAAATCTTTCACAGATCGCCTCATAGTCCATAAGTTCGATGGGATAACCGAAAGCGTCTCCTATCGCAAGTCCCAGCATTACGCCCTTGAAGCGGTCGTCAAGATAAACCTCACTCATTGTTATTCGTCCTTTCTTTTTTGAGTTTTCTCATAGTTTTCCTGTCATATATGGTTTTAGAGATGACCATTGTTTTCTGCGTCATATAGAGCCGTTCCAGGTAATCATAGTAAATTCCCGGAGACGCTATGCCACTTATGCACACGATATCTGTTCCGGCTTTTCCGATGATCTCGTCGGTAAGAAGAACGCAGTTCGTGCTCAGTATCGAATATGTCTTGAATTTGCCGCTGTTGAATTTGTAAAAATCCGCGTGAGTACCGTTCCAGAGTTCACTGCAATAGTCATGATAATCGCTCAGCTTAACGTTTTCGGTACCCTTGGCTTCACAGGCAGCCTGATAAGGCGCCTGCCACGGAACTGTGTCCTTTTTGATTTTTATGACCGCTCCCCGTACCTCTGCAAGCTGTTCAGGAGTCAGTCGAAGTCCGTAGGAGAATACCAGCTGTCTGTCATGTGTCACGGAAAAATTGAGATAAGTCTCTTTATTCGCAGTAAACATCACTCCGTCACCGAATACACCGAACAGTCGGTGTGAGGCGGTATCGTGGTTGCCGTAGGAAATGACCTCACCGTCTATGTAAAGATCAAGGTGTCCGATCTTTCCGGAGCCGTTGTTCGAGACGTGAACCATTATTTCCATATCGGGAGGCGCACCGTCTCCGCGGTCTTCTGTATCAAGTTTCGGAAGCTCGTCGTTCAGCGAGATGTATTCATTCACATAACGCAGTGTGCCGAGGGGCATGAATGTCGAGATGAATACCGGTATAGAAATGCGGATGTGCCGCTTCATGTCATTTTTGAATTTCTGGGGCAGAGCCAGCGTCACGAAATCCGACAGCGTTTCCGCGCCGAAGAGTATGCAGTATATGCCTGAGATCATCAGGAATGTATAGGTGCTCTGCCCGTGGACGAGCAGCAGTATTACGAATACAAGATAGAATATGAATGCGATCAGGTCGAGATAATGCCCGGGTTGTTTGTCGATCTTTGCCACGATGAAATCTGCGAGCTTTGAGGCGCCGTTGAACAGCAGATAAGCTGCCAGCAGGTAAGCCGCCAACGTGAATGAAAGTTCAGGCATAGCGATTATCAGTACTGCCAGTCCGATGTTCACCAGCGCGGTTATCAGCTTTGCTTCCTTTCGCTTCTGTCCGAGCTTTCCTCCGCGTGAGATGAAGGAGAAAAGGTTTCTTACTCCGTGTATAGACAGAACAGCGCCCGCAAAATATGCGAGGGGAGCCATAAGTATCTCACGCTGTGATACTATGATGATCCCGAGCGTGAGCATAGCCGCTCCGAGCGCAAAGAGAGCCGCTTTGTAGAGATATATCCTGTACATTATTTGTGGTACTTTCTATTACGGATTATAGTGAATGCGCGGTATATCTGCTCCGACAGCATGACACGCGCAAGTCTGTGTGGGAATGTCATTGAGGACATACTGAGCCGAAGACTTCCACGATTCTTGACTTTTCCGGAAAGACCGCAGGAGCCTCCTATGATGAATGTGACCGATGTATTGCCTGAGACGCCGTCCAGTGCTTCTGTGAGCTTTGCCGCGAGGTGTTCGCTGGAAAGCTGTTTTCCCTCAATACACATTGGCACAATAAAGCTGTCCGCGGGGATCTTTTTCAGTATCTTTTCGGCTTCAGTGTCAAGAGCCTTTTCTATCTCGCTGTCGGAGGGTTCCTCCGGCAGATATGCCGGCTCGATCTCCTCGGTTATCAGCTTTACACCCAGACCCGAAAGCCGTTTTGCATATTCTTCGCAGGCTTCTGCAAAATATTTTTCCTTCAGCTTTCCGACTGCGATAATGTGTATGTTTACCATTTGTCCTTACCGGCAGCTCTCCGGGCTCTTCTTGCTTCCATCCGGGCGATGCGGGCTTTCTGTATGGAGTTCAATATGATATCAGCGATAATCAGTATGACCAGAAGCGCTCCGCACAGCTTGAACCACCATTTTCCGAAGATGCTGTTTATCATTCTCATAGTATATTCGTACTGTGAGAGTTCAATGCTTTGCGAAGCTACAAGGTTTGTGGTCCAGAGAACCTCGCCGTCCAGCGACAGCTGCAGAGTCCCCATTACCTGTCCCTTTTCTATGGGGGCAACAACGGCTTCGTTCTCGTTTTTCTCGGCGGTTATGGTGACCTTCTGCTGTATCACAGAGGTGTCGAGATCCTTCGGGAGCAGGGTAGAGAAGGATCCGGCGGGTTTAAGCAGCGAAACATCTGCGTTTTCGCCCATTTCCACCTTTACGCTGGCTACGGGAGTATTTTCGTTCATTACGGGAACAACGTCAAATGTGCGGAATGCCCACTTGTACATTGCGATAGTATCCTTGAAATGTCCGTTCAGACGGTTGCCTTCCGCATCGCGGTAAGGCGCGCCGCAGGTGACAAGCATATAGTTGAATCCGTTCTGCGAAGCGACGGAAACAATGTTTGCGAAGCCCTCATGGTATACCGACCATGTCCCGTCGGCGTCCTTGGTATAGTAATCCCCCATGCTTCCGGTCTTGATACCGGTAGCATATTCATAATAATATGGATTGTTGGCAACGTTGTTTATCAGCGAGTCAACATTGTAGATGCCGTAGTCATTAGCGTTGTACTTGTTTGCAGGCATGACGTATTCGTAGGTGTTGGAGATCTCGACAAGCTCAGGGTATTTGTCGTAGTAGTATCTTGCAATGAGATAAAGGTCATAGGGGGTAGAATAGTTGTCCTCCTGCCAGAGACCGTGAGTATTGCCGAAGTGAGTGTTCTTGCAGCCAATCTCCTTGGCTTTCTTGTTCATCATTTTGACGAAGTGGGGAATACGTTCGGTCTCGCTGCCCTTACCGATATTATATGCTATGATGTTTCCGGCCTCGCACGCAGACTTTATCAGCAGTGCGCTCAGGCAGTCCTTCATGGTCAGATTGGTCTGTCCCACTGCGATATCAGCGGTCCCTGCGCCCTGCTTGTTCGGATCTTCACCCCAGAACTCGTTTGTACACTCCCATGAGGTGTCCATATGCATTTCAAGGTCAGAGCAGTTCTCATAAGCTACGATAGCCGTCATCAGTTTGGTTATGGAAGCGGGGTAGCAGCGCTCATTCTCGTTTTTCCGTGCAATAACTGTACCGAGATCCAGGTTCACCATATAGTAAGCGGTACTGTAAAGCTCTATATCAGGCGTGAACGCAGCCGATGCGCAGACAGTGCCGATATTTTCAGAAATCAGCAAAAAAACCAATATCACTGACATAAACACAGAAAGAATTTTTCTGTTTCGCATATAGACAAAACCACCTTTTTGATATATAATATATAAGAAAAGATAATTCAACGGTTCTTGATAAATAAATATACAATATTATAACATATTTCTCCGAAAAATAAAAGCCTTTTTTGCATTATTTATGAAAAAAATCGTTTTTTTCGGTCAATATGACTAAAAAGTATGAGCGCGGGCGCGGCAGAAGGTGTGATACTGATAACCGGAGATAGCTGTACCTCCGAAGCTCATAGTACTGTAAGCAGCATAATTGATGTACAGGTTTGTGTGCGACATTCTGTTCACAAGACCGCAGAATAAGAACGCGGCTCTTATAAATAATAACCGAAAGGAAAGAAATAAAATGGCAGAAATTACATTTGAGATCGTGAAGGAGCTTGGAGTCATCTCCGAAAACGCGAAAGGCTGGTCGAAGGAACTCAATTTGGTAAGCTGGAACGAGAATCCTCCGAAGTATGATATCCGTGACTGGTCACCGGATCACACACGCATGAGCAAGGGCGTTTCTCTTACGGAAGAAGAAATGGGGAAGCTTGTCGAGCTCTTTAACAGCCGTGACGAAGAGGATAGCTTCGAATAAGATCGTTCACAGCGTTTGCAAGGAGGAACAAAACGATGGCGCCCGGAATTAAGGCTGTTATCGCGTTGGTGTGCGGCGTTACGGCTCTTGCCACCGCGAATATTGATCTTGTATTCATATTGTCCTGCGTGCTGGGAATAGTCGGTGTGCTTTGCGCACGTTCGGCGCTTAAATCGGACATATCCCCGTCAGGAAGGGGAATGGCGGTTGCGGGTTCGCTGAGCAGTGCTTTTGCGATATGTATCGCGTTCGGAGCTATACTCGGCTATTCTCTCGCTTACTTTCTCGGTATATGAAAAGAACTCCGGTTCAGTGTGGAACCGGAGTTTTTTTATTATCGGTTTTATTCCGTAAGTGCCTTGACAAGCTCGGAACGGATATCTTCCTCATGAATGCCCTGACCGATAAATACCACACGGTTGAGGCGGTCGCCGTACTTCTCGTTCCAGCTCTCAGCGATCTCGGGATAGTCACGGAGCACCTGCTTGCGGTCACGCTCCGGCATAGCCGCTACCCACTTGCTTGCAGCCTGCAGCGAGAGCTGCTTACCGCACTGTTCAAAGATATAAACGATCTCGGGCTGCTCCCTGAACCATACGAAGCCCTTTGAACGTATCACGCTCCTGCCTACCTCGGGCATGATCTCCTCGAAGAGTTTTCTGGAAAAAGGTCTTACGTCACTGAATACGCAGGTGTTGATGCCGTACTCGAGAGCTTCACCTTCGCCGTGGTGATCATGGTCGTGATGATGTTCGTGGTGATGCTCATGTTCTTCATGGTGTTCGCGCTCGGCCTTTTCTTCTTCCTCCATGGCTTTTGCCCAGCCGGCAGCACGGTAGGTCTCTCCGAGATCGAACTTGTTGGTGTCAATGATAGTCTTAATGTCTACTTTGCAGTGATCTGATTCGATAATATCGGCCGAGGGATTGAGCGCCTTGATTACTGCTTTGATCTGCTTTTTCTGTTCGTCGTCTATCAGGTCGGTCTTGTTGAGCAGAACGATGTTGCAGAACTCTATCTGCTGAATGAGCAGGGAATCGAGGTCTTCTTCTTCCTCGTCCTCCTCGTCATCGTCATCGTGATCATGGTCATTATCGGTAAAGTGTTCGCCGCACTCAAACTCGTCTGCGAGTCTGAAAGCATCGGTAACGGTGATGACGCTGTCCAGTACGCACTGTATGGGCGAATTCGCGTCACGGAGCCCCTGCGAAACGGACTCGATCGTCTCGGCGATAGGCTGCGGTTCGCAGATGCCGCTTGCTTCGATGAGGATATAGTCACACTGGTTGCGTTCAAGAAGTGTAGTGATCTGCTTTATAAGGTCGGGCTGGAGCGTGCAGCAGATGCAGCCGTTGGAAAGCGCCACGACCTCCTGTTCGGAAGCCTTTGTGTTCTGATCCACGAAGCCGCCTTTGGAGATAAGCTCTGCGTCGATATTTATCTCGCCTATATCGTTGACTATTACCGCTATCTTGTGTCCCTGCGGGTCACGCAGTATGTTATTGAGGAGTGTGGTCTTACCCGCTCCGAGAAAGCCTGCGAGAACAGTTACAGGAATTATTTTTGTCTGCATTTAACATTACCTCGGTTCAAAATATATTATTCTATATCATATCACATTGCCGAGGATTTGTCAAGAGCGGAAACTGCGTAGCCTGAAAAAGTACAATATGTAGTAGGATTTTTGTAACAGATGTCCGTATTTTGATGTTTATAGTAGAAAAATTACCAAAAGTATATAAAAAGCTTTGGTGAAAAAAGAGAAAATAGAACTTACAGCAAGAATTTTGATAAAAAGACTTAAAAAGAGCATCGTTTTATGGTATAATAATAATGTATTTTTATGCGGTTTTCGGGAAAGACGGTGAGTTCGTGGACAGAATTGTATATTTTGATATCATCGCGGTGCCTATATACGCAATTATTCTATATGCCACATTTGTCCGGAAAATGATAACCGGCACATCGAACCGCGCCTTCACATACCTGCTTACCGCTTCTCTCATAACAGCCGTGTGCAGTCTCGCGACAAATCTGCTCGGAGTCGTTCTGCCTCTGAATAATGCCGAGGTCTTTCTCGTAACGCTGTTTACGAGTCTTTATTATGTATTCCATGTTCTTGTTCCGATACTGTATCTGATGTTTCTGTTCGCTGAGACTCGGCTGTGGTATCAGATGACACAGAAGAAAAAGCTCCTTTTCGTTTTTGCACCATATATGCTGGCGCTGCTGTCTGTTGTTGCGAATCTCTTTAACGGAATGATCTTTTCCGTGGATTCCGAAACGGGTTATCACCGCGGTTCGTTTGTTTTCATTTTTTATATACTCGCTGTCGTTTATGTTCTCTGGGGCACGGTTTTTATAATACTGCGCCGGAAAATGTTCTCACGCGCGAAGTGGGTATCTCTCATAAGTATGTATATCATCAATGTCGCGGCGGTGATCATTCAGTTCATATTCCCGCGTCTGCTGATCGAGATGATAATGACCGCTCTTGTAGAGCTGTATATAGTCCTTATAATCATGCGGCCCGAGGATTATATGGATCAGCGTGCGGGTCTGCCGAATTTCCGGGCTTACAAGAACGAGATAACGAAGATAACCGCAACCAATGTCCGCGGTACAATACTGATAATGAGGTTCATAAATGCCCGTGAGATGCAGAGGTACATGGGCGATGAAAAATACTTCGGTTTCATAAGAATGACCGCTTCCCGTATCAGGGAATACTGTTCCCGCAAAAAACTGCTGTTCGATATGTATTTTGAGCAGCCGGGACGCATTTACATCATTTCCGATAACTATGATTTTGACTTTGAGAAAGGTGCCCGTGAGCTTTTCTCCGAACTGATGGATAATATCCTCGAGATTGAGAGCCGCGGAGTCAAAATAATACCGCGTTTCTGCGAGATCCGTTATCCCGAAGACATACGGGATGTCGGGACCATCGTCAATATCGGACAGCAGTTCCACAGGATAATCCCGTTCGATCAGTTCTATACACGCGCAAAGGAGATAATAGATTCACCATTGTTCCGCATCAGGAACAATATGGATTTAATTCTCAACCGCGCTATAACTGAAAAGAAGTTTGAAATGTACTACCAGCCGATATATTCGGTGAAGGAGAAGCGTTTCGTCTCCGCCGAAGCCCTGATAAGGCTCAATGATGAGGAGTTCGGTTTCATATCTCCCGCGGTGTTCATTCCGGCAGCGGAGAGACGCGGACTTATGGTGCCGATCGGTGACTTCGTCCTGGAGTCAGTTTTCGGTTTCATCAGCAAGAACGATTTCCGTGAACTCGGCCTTTCTTACGTCGAGCTGAATCTATCGGTTGCCCAGTGCGTTCAGGGAGACCTTGCCGAAAAGATATTGGCGCTTGAAAAGAAATACCACGTCAATCCGGAGCGCGTGAATCTTGAGATAACCGAGACCACTTATGAGAACATCGGGGAAACGACGGACGCTAATATCCGTATATTATCGGAAAACGGATTCAGCTTCTCGCTTGACGATTACGGTACAGGTTATTCAAATATGCAGCGTATTTCAAGGCTGCCGCTGAAAATAATCAAGATCGATAAGACGCTCGTTGACGATATCCGGAATCGGGCCGGTCTCTCAGTAATGCAGAATACGGTCTGCATGCTGAAGGATATCCATAAGGAGATAGTGTGTGAAGGAGTTGAGACTGCCGAACAGCTCAATCAGCTCTCGTCGCTCGGTGTGGATTTCATACAGGGCTATTATTTCTCGAAGCCTCTGCCGGAGGACAAGTTCGTATCATTCATAAAGGAGCATAATCCTGTACAGACAGTGTGAACGCTGCCGGAAAAAAGCGAAAGGAGGACTGTGATATGCAGACGGTGCTTTATTTTGATATCTGCGCACTGCCGATATTTCTAATAATCATACTCACGGTCCTTATCCGCAAAATGACCCGCGGCATAACGAACCGCTTGTTCATAACGCTTATAATCATACTCTCATTCATGACTTTGTCTGACATTACATTAGAGCTTTCTCTGCGCCAACTGCCTGCGGACGGATTAAGAATATTCACCGCGACGCTCTCTGCATACATTTATTACACTACGCAGTCATTTGCAATGCTTGGTTATTATTTCTTCTCATTTGCGGTCACCGGAACGTGGTTCAGAGTACGTCTGAATAAGATAAAAATGATGATCTGTGCGCCTTTCGTGTTGTTAATGCTGATACTGCTGACAAACCCGTTCACGGGTGCCGCCTTCACCGTAGAGGCCGAAACCGGCTATGCAAGAGGCTTCCTTATATGGGTAATATATGCAATCACCCTACTGTATTCCGGTGCAGCTACCTTGTATATCGTGCATCTGAGACGGTATATGAGTAAGACAAAGACTCTGTCGCTGATGTCACTGTCTATACTTATCGTAGGAGCTGTCGTCTTCCAGTTCTTCTATCCGCAGTACCTGGTGGAAACGATAGCTGCTGCATTCTCCTGCTTACTGATCGTTCTGTTCGTACTGCGTCCTGAGGAGATTACCGATGCTTCGGTAGGCTCCCTGAGTTTGTTTGCGTATCGCCGTGAACTGAAAAAGGTGCTCGATATGAAACGCCGCGTGCAGATAGCCGTTGTTGATTTCATAAACGCGAAACAGTTGTATTATTATCTTGGCGAGGAACGTTACTGCGCCTATCTGGCGCAGATCATAAAGCAGATCGAGACCATATTTGTCCGTGAGCACGTTTTCTGCGATATATATTTTGAACAGCCGGGCTATATCTATGTTATCATCGAGAATATGGAATTCGATGTAGAGGACTGTGTCAGACGTGTCTACGGAGACATGGTGCGGAGTTCGGAAAAAGCAGTCTCGTCCGGTGAGCGCCTTATTCCGCGTGTCTGCTGCATATCTGTTCCCGATGATATCAATGATTTCGAGGAGATCATAAGGCTCGGACATGAGTTCAGCACTCAGCTGCGCGGCGACTGCCTTTATACGAAGGCATCGGATATCGTAGCATCCCGTGATTACGGCATAATGAGCCACATGGATCTGATATTGAACCGTGCCATAGCAGAGCACAAGTTCCGTATTTATTATCAGCCGATCTATTCGGTGGCACACGGGCGTTTCATTTCCGCCGAGGCGCTTATAAGACTCATTGATGACGAGTATGGTTTTGTGTCCCCGGGTATATTCATTCCAGCAGCCGAGCGCAAAGGCGTTATTCTGCCGATAGGTGATTTCGTGCTTGAGGATGTACATCGTTTTATATCGGAGAATGATCTCGATAAACTCGGGCTCGAATACATAGAAGTAAACCTGTCAGTAATGCAGTGTCTGCAGGAGGAGCTTCCCGCAAAGCTTGCGATGCTCGGAGAGAAATACGGTGTATCACCCGACAAGGTCAATCTTGAGATCACCGAAACGACAAGCGCGGATATCGGAGCAGGAATAATGGACAACAACCTCGAAATGCTCTCGGGTATGGGATATACCTTCTCACTTGACGATTTCGGTACAGGATACTCCAATATGCAGCGCGTGTCGCGTCTCCCGCTCAAAATTATAAAGCTCGATAAGAGCCTTGTTGACGATATGCAGTCTCCGGACGGCCTTTCGATAATGCGCAACACAGTGAAGATGATGCGGGACATCGACAAGGAGCTGGTCGCCGAGGGTGTTGAGACCGAGGAAAATTTACAGTGCCTCGAAGAGCTGGGCTGCCATTTCATACAGGGCTACTATTTCTCTAAGCCTCTGCCGGAAGACGAATTTGTTGAATTCCTGAAGAAGCACAATAAGGTAACGGCTTAAAAAACATCCTGAATATGTGCGGAGCGTTTATGGCTATATCAGCCTGCCAAGTTCGCTGTCGAAGTCGTCAAGTAGCAGACGCAGCGCCGTGAAGCACATCAGACTGTAAGGATCCGCGCCATACCTTTCCACCGGAAATTCCAGCGGTTGTATCTCACGGCCTGACAGAGCGGTCATGGTGCGGTTAAGTGTTATGACAAGCCGATTTTCGCTGCTTCCGGAAAATGAGACTGTGGATCTGGGAGAAAAGCCGCAGTCCAGTGCGAGAACTCCGCTCTTCCGGACAGCGCACAGCTGCCTTTCGTTTTCCGGGCAGAATACGGTCGTGCAGTCATGCGGCAGATCTTCCGGGATAACAGCGTCCTTCTTTGCAATAACTACGGAGTTTTCCGCTCCACAGATCACCGGTGTACAGCAGTCGAAGCACACCAGCTCATAGCCGCAGCCCTGTACGGAATATTCGCTGCCTTTTATATATGTTACGTTGTATGTGCGGGACAGACACCCGCGTATAAGTTTTTCAAGCGTACAGTCTGCAGTATCGCCTATAATGAATATCGGTGTCATAGATGCTCCTTTATCCGTAGTATTCACAGAAATCGGGAAAAAATACGGCATACTGCTGCCTTCTGATAAAAATAGTAATCGTATATATATGCGTCAGACAAACATACGCATGGAGAAAAAATGAAGATAAGATTTATAGAACCCGGTAATCTTCCATATCGGCCTTCGCCGAAAAATCTGTATGTTTACGATAAATACATAAGAACGCCTTCCAACGGCATTATCACTCTTGCGACCATACTGAAACGTGAGTGGGATGACGTTTTATGCTACAGTGAATCCATATCGAAGATAATATGGCAGGACATCTACGATGCGGATATCGTGTTCATAAGTATATTCACTTTCAGCGCGAACCGCGGTTATGAGCTTGCACAGCAGATCAGAGCCAACAGCAGGGCTCTGATAGTGTTCGGAGGTCTGCATGCTACTCTTGCGTACAGGGAAGCGATAGAATACGGCGATTATGTGACCCGGGGAGAAGGCGACGAGCTTCTGCCGGAGTTCGTCAGGAGAATAGAGCGCGGAGAATTACCGGAGCTGCCCGGTGTAGTCTGCAGGCGTGACGGTGAGATCGTGTCTTTCGGAGAACCGGTGCCGCCCAGATCTCTTGATGTCGTACCGGATCGTGCCCTTATGTACAATTTCAGGAAGATGGCGCGCCGCTCCACGATATGGCCGCAGGTACACGCTTCAAGAAGCTGTCCGCACAACTGCGATTATTGTGCGCTTGTGGCAGCGTTCGGCCGTGTTGTCAGAACACGTTCTCCGCAGAATGTAGTGGAAGATATCAGGGCTGCCGTGGATTTTTTCGGCAAACGTATGCTGAATATTCTCTGGATAACCGACGACAATTTCTTTGCTGACAGGAAATGGGCAGTTGAAACGCTGAACGCGATTATCGAAAGCGGCATAAAGTATTCGTTCACCATTCAGGCACGCTATGAGGTAGGATTTGATGACGATATGCTCGAGCTGCTGAAAAAGGCGGGATTCGAGGAGCTGGCACTTGGGATAGAGTTCCTTGAAGATGAGTCGTTTGAGAATTACCACAAAAAAAGCACCTATTCGGAAATACTCCGTTCGGTGCGTAATATACAGAGTCACGGACTTCGTACCCGCGGTCTGTTCATATTCGGTGCAGACAATCACACTCCCGGGATAGGGAAGCGGCTTGCCGATTTCGTTATAAAGAACAATATCAGCGGAGTGCTGATACAGTCGATGTATTTCGTTCCCGGAACGCCCGTTTATGAAACGCATAAGGACAGCCTGATAGATCAGGGGAATTGGTCCCGCTGTACAGGTAAGGCTGTGCATTACCCTAAGAATATGACACCCGCTCAGCTACAGCGTGAAGTCATTGAGGCAAGCAGACTGATATATTCCCGCAGGAGGCTGATACAGGCAATATTCGGAAAAAGAGGTTCCGAACGCATATTGTTCATAGGCGAATATTTCTGGCAGAAAGAAGTACGCCGCGACATGAAGCGGGAGCTGCCTTATCTCGAAAGTCTCACGACGGAGAAAGCATGATCGTTTCACCGCCGAAGAATGCGGCTTCATCCGCATCGTGAGTAACAAGGATAACTGTTCTGCCTGCGGTCTTTTCCCGCGTGTATATCATAACGTTGTTTTTAGTTTCCGTGTCGAGTCCTTTGAACGGCTCGTCGAGAAAGAGTATATCATAATCAGCCAGCAGAGCACGCAGCAGCGCAGTGCGGCGCTTCATGCCGCCGCTCAGCTCTCTGACCGGTTTGTCTGCGCAGTTATATAGTCCTGTTGCTTCAAGCTCCGGTATCAGTCCGGAGCGTTCTTTTTTTCTGCCCTGAACCAGCCGAAGGTTGGATAGAACAGAAAGGTTTTCGCAAAGCCTGTTTTCCTGGAATACCGCGCTCAGCTTATCACTGCTGCGTGTCACGATTCCTTCATCGGGGATGAGCAGTCCCATAAGCACAGACAACAGGGTAGATTTACCGCAGCCCGACGGCCCCATGACCGTAGTGAAACTGCCTTCTGCGAAGCAGTGAGAAAAGCCATCCAGCACGGTGAGATCGCCGAATCTTTTTTTTATGTTTTCCGCTTTCAGCATTTCTCTGTCTCCTTACAGTTTTTCAATACGTTTTGCCGCTATGTCGATAAGCAGCAGCACCAGCTTTTCGGTAATAATACTCAGAACGATTATAACGAGCGTCCACGCAAAAAGATCTGCGGTCTCAAGATATACCTTTGAGTTATAGAGCATCTGCCCGATGGAGCCGCGTGGAGTACCTATGACTTCCGCCGCAACGCCCGATTTCCAGCACAGCCCGACAGACAGCTTCACCGCTGAGCGGAAGTAGGGCATCACTTGCGACAGATATATACCCACAAAGCGTCTCACAGGCGGTATCCGGAAGATGTCTGCCATTTCAGTAAGTTTCCTGTCAAAAGAACGGATTCCCTCAGAAACGTTGGAATAGACCACCGGAACGGTTATCAGAAAAGTTATAAGTACTGACAGTTCCGATGAGGATATCCATATAAGTGCCAGTATCGTGAATGACGCTACAGGAACGGCTTTTATCGCAGATATCAGCGGTGCGGACAGTTTCTCAAATACCATGAACTTCCCGGCAAGTACGGCTAAAAGGATTCCCGTAACGGTACCCAGCGCGAAACCGAGCATTATCCTTCCGAGGCTGAACAGTATACTCGGCAGGAACGTCTCTTCGGGTATCAGAGTCATGAGTCTCTGTACGACCTCAACCGGTGATGCCAGCAGAAGACTTTTTCCCACAGCCATTGCCGCGATCTGCCAGACTGCAAGCCAGAATATTATCGCACACACCGTAAAAATCTTCTTCTTCATAACGTCACCTTAGGTACTATAGTTCAAAATACCCCGCAGGTTTTCCTGCGGGGTACCGCTTATGGCATTGACGATCAGCCCACAAAGTAGAAATCATCACCGGGCAGCTTGCCGCCTACAGACTGCGCGAGAGAATCGTAAAGAACCTGTAAATAGCCGGACAGCTTGGCCTTCATCTCTTCGCCGTCAATATATGTGATGTTGCAGGCAGGCAGGGCTTTCTTTGCGACAGCTTCAGGTACGATGTCATACTTGCCGATAAGTGCCGCGGCACCGTCAGTTTCGGTTGTAACATACTCAACGGAAGCCTTGTAGCCCATAAGGAATTCCTTGAGATAGGGAAGACTGTTTTCAACAAAATCCTTTCTCGCTACAACAACACCTGTTATCATTGTGCTGCCGTTGTCGAGCTTGTTCCATTCTTCCGTGAGATCGAGCGCAATTCTTATACCCTCATTTTTCATCATAGCTGTGGTAACAAACGGCTGCGGCAGCATTGCGATACCGCCGTTCTCGGTTATGGCGCTGACACATTCCGCGTGCTCGGATTTCCATTCGATATTGACATCATCCGCGATGCCGTTCTGCTCCAGCAGATAGTTGAGAGCGAACTCGGGTGTCGAGCCCTGACCGCTTGCGTAAATGGTCTTGCCCTTAAGATCTGCGAAAGACTGTATGTCCTCGGAGCCGCTTTCGGCGATATAGATGACACCGAGAGTGTTTATAGCAAGGACTTCGATCTCGCCTTCAGTCTTGTTATAAAGCACGGAAGCCAGGTTTGCCGGAATGCAGGCAATATCGAGATCGCCCTTTATGAGCAGGGGAGTGATCTCATCCGGAGCAGCATATATCTCAAAGTCAAATATGCTGTCATCATAGCTTTCGCAGTTATTCATGAAATCAATCATACCCATAGCTGTCGGGCCTTTGAGCGCTGCGACTTTTACCATACCGGGTACTCTGTTCGGATCTGCCTCGGTTTCGGGAGGAGTTGTGCCTGTGGTGGTATCGGCGGGTTCTTCCGCGGTAGTTGTTTCGGTTGTGCTTTCCGCAGTCGTTTCAGCGATCGTTTCAGTCGTGGCAGCGGTTTCGGTTGCTGTCGTGGTGGTCTGTGCATTGCTGCCGTTGTTGGCACAGCCTGCGCCAAACATCATCAGCATGGCGCCCAGTGCTGCAGTAAGTCTTGTTGCTGTTTTCTTCATAGTGTTTGTCTCCTTTTTTTAATGAAAAAGCGCCGATACATTATCCGACAGGATATGCAAAGGCGCAGAATACTCATATTTGTGCCTTTCACCTCGAGCGCGCAGTATGTAAACTCCGCAGGTCACGGTGTCGGTTGCTTTTCTTTTTGTTCCTTGCGGTCGGACGTATCTTTCCGCTCGGTGTCTGTATATTATAACACCTTTATGTTATTTTGTCAATACCTGTGGGCAGATATACACCTGTAAACGATAGTCCTTGACAAAACCTTCCGCAGATGATATAATCGGATAGAAAAGAAAACCATACCGGGAGGCAGCCATGTCCGAAAATAATCAGAAAAGCGTGCTGAAGAAATACTCAGATGCCGCAGCTAAATATATAACAGAATATACCGTGCAGTGGATCGCTGCGATACCGCTTCTGCTCATCGGTTCAATGCCGCTTCTGGTATTTATCGGACGTTTGTTTTCAGCGACTCCTTTCATGCCTTTCAATATTCTTGATCCGCTCAGGATGGTATTCCTGATAATCGCTGGGATAACCGCTATAATGAAGATATACCGGGCGGTCGTGTCCGGCAGAAGGCCTGCGGATATAATAAAGGGAAATATCCCGTTCTTGTTTTTTGCAGCGTTTCTTCTCTGTATGCTGATATCTTTTCTTGTTGTCGGGATACCGACGTATGATGATCCTTACAATGACCTTGGCATATACCATAACGAAGGGCATATGATGTACATTTCGTTCCTTGCTGTGTTCTTCTTTTGCGGTTCATGTATAGATCTGCCGGAAATAAAGACGGCTGTGATAAGATTTTTCGTGTTGATATCTTTCATTACTGCGGTATTCGCACTTGTTGATATGTATCTGTTTCCGATACCTTCGTTCCACTATATGTGGGATTACTGTATGCCGGGAGTATTCAATAATCCGAACCACTATGCCTATTATCTTACGATAATGATAATGCTCAGCACGGGTATGTTCCTTTATGAAAAGAGCCGCAGCTGGCAGATAGCCGGCCTCGTATCCGCTGTCGTACATTGCGCTGTGCTCGTCCTTAACGATACATTCGGCAGCTATCTCGCTGTATGGGCAGGATTTCTGTTCTTTATCGTCACCGGTATAATAGTATATAAGAAATTCCCGCTGAAAGTGATGGTTCCGGCGGCTGCACTTGTTCTGTTCTCACTGGTCCTGACAACATGGCAGGGATCGATGTCCGATAATTTCGTCAATCTCGGCAACGACGTATCAAACATAGCAGCCGGAAGTGAAACGTCAGGTCTTGCGGGAACATCGCGCTGGGTGTTATGGACTACTGCGGTCGAGGGTATACTTGAAAGCCCGGTATTCGGACAGGGTGTTGAAGGCTGGGCCGATATCCTGCTCAAAAGATCATCCACCGGCATACACGCTCACAATGAATACCTCCAGTATGCGCTGTTCTTCGGCATACCGGCGCTGATATGTTACGTCGGCGGTATTTTAGCCGTTTTTATACGCGGACTGAAACACCGCAGGATAATGGACGGTTATACCCTCATGGCACTGGCTGCTGTTTTTGGCTACTGTGTCTCGGCTTTCTTCGGCAATCCGAAATATTATACAGCGCCGTTCATGTTTGCTGTGCTCGGTCTCGGTTACAATTGTCTGCGTGAGAAAAATGATGCTGAAAAGAAGAACGACGCCGGAGATCATTCCAGCGCCGCAAATTCCTGAGACCAGTAGTAATATGTATCGTTCCCGATTTTCAGAATGCTGAGGCCGAATGCCACACATTCATAGTTGGGATTGAGTATGTTTTCACGGTGTGAAGGCGAATCCATCCAGGCCTGGAATATCTCCTCGGGTGTCTTGAACATATTGCGGCCGTATGCGATATTCTCACCGCAGATCGTATAGTTAACGCCTATTTCTTTGAACGCAGTGCTGAACTTGGTACCGTCAGGCCGTGTGTGGGAGTAATAAGAAGTAAGCTCACCTGTGCGGAGCTGACAGACCTCATGGAGTCTTGCTGAATACCAGAGCTCGTTGAGCCCGGCTTCCCGGCGGGCTGAATTGACAAGCTCGAACAGAGTAAGGTATATATTCGGATCGGTGGAGAATGTTCCGCCTCCGATATTTGTGAATGCAGTTTTATCCGTTACTGTCTCCGGCGGAGCGGTAGTAGCGGCTGTGACTGTAGTTGTAGTCGCTGAAGTTCCGGTAGTTGTAGTTGCTTTTGTGGTTGTAGTAGCTTTTGTAGTTGTGGTAACGGTAGTAGCACGCGCAGTCGTTGCGGTCGTAGTTGCCGGTGTAGTTGTCTGTGTGGTGGCGGCAGTAGTTGCCTTCGTGGTCGTAGTCGCTTCCGTGGTAGTTGTTACTGAGTTGGTTGTAGTCAGTGTCGTTGTCGATGAAGTAATATAAGTGGTGGTCTGCGGAGTAGTCGGGGATGTTGTAGTTTCGGTTTCAGGCTCAGTTGTTACCGCGGTAGTTTCAGACACTGTGGTCAGCGGAGCTGTTCCGGTGCCTTTCACGGTACCTTGATAAGCGTGTGATACAGTGGCAGCGGGAGCTTCGGAGACAGTGGTTATTTCTTCCGTGGTATCCGGCGCTCCGATCTCGTCAAGGTCTATCGTCAATTCTTCGGGAGAAAGTCTCCCGGAGATATCTTCCTCGGTGAACGCAAATTCCGGAGGCAGGGTCAGTGTAAATGTGGCGAGCTCCTCGGAGAACATCGTTTCGGTGAGTTCCTCCGCTGCGAGAGTCTCCGCAGGTATATCACTGTCGTCCTGATAGGCGACTGCACCGTCGAGAATTTCGGAGAAAACGACAACCTCGGCTTCGGAAGCGTTTGATATGTTCGTGAATATAAGAAAGGCGGCAAGCAGCGTACAGCCCGATAACGCGGCCGTAAACCCGCGCAGGGAATTTTTCTGTCTGCGTGTAAGCATAGTATGCCTCCTTCCTTATTATCATATCCTTTTTATTTTACGATAAAACGGGAATTTTGTCAAGTAAAAAAATTTTGAAAGGCGGTAAATCAATGGCAGTATTTCAGGCAGACAACAAGGCATTCGCTTACATGGGAAGAGTGGATTTTACAGATCCGAAAGCCCCTATGCTTATCTGGCCCGGCAGCAATATAGTATTCAATTTTGCGGGGACTGAACTGAAAATAAAGATAGAAAATATCCCCATGAGCGACAGAATGTGGATAGGTGCGCTTATAGACGGCGCACAGCTTAAATTTGAACTGGACAGGGATAAGGCAGAGCAGGAGATAACGCTGGCAAAAGGCCTTGCCGACACATTCCACAGCTGCGTTATCTTCAAGCGTCAGGCAGCGGCGCATTATTTCCGTTTCCTTTCAGCCGAGTGCGATGAGGTGGCTCCCGCGAACAGAAAGTACGATATGAAGCTTGAGTTCTTTGGAGACAGCGTATCCGCCGGAGAAGTCACCGAGGCGGTTTATTTCGAGGGATTGTGCGATCCGTCAGAGCACGGCGGCTGTTATGATAACAGCTATTTCAGCTACACATTCTCTGTTGCCCGTAAGCTGAACGCTGAATTCAACAACAACTCACAGGGCGGACTGTCTCTGCTCGACCATACGGGCTATTTCTACGGACCATCGACAGAAACACTCACAGGCCTTGAATCCACATACGACAAGCTGAGCTATGTGCCTTATGCGCCCTGCGGAGTCTCGGAATGGGATTTCAGCCGCTATACGCCTGATGTCGTGGTATTCGCGTTATGCCAGAATGACGCGAATCCTGACCCCGATGCAGTGTACAACAGGGAATACACCGAAAAATGGAAATCCCGTTTCAAGGATATCATTCTTGATCTTAAAGGCAGGTACAAGACATCGAAGTTTGTGCTGATATCCACTGTGTTGATGCATGAGATCAAGTGGGACTACATACTGGACGAGCTTGTCGCAGAACTTGCCGACCCGGCAGTAACACGTTACAGATTCAGAAGAAACGGTCTTGCAACACCCGGTCATCCCCGAATCACAGAACAGGAAGAAATGGCTCTTGAACTGGCAGAATACATAAGAAAGATCAAATAAGATATCCCGCAGGGAAGTGACCCTGCGGGATATTTTTGTGTGATATCTAAAACTCTGCTTCGGTTGAAAGTAAGCTTTATTGACCCTGCGCATTGTGAGGTTTGGTATTATAACAAACATATTTTTGCGAAGATGTAGACATAAACCATTTATGGTAAGAATTACTTTTTCACTGCATTGTCAAATCTATTTAAAAATATTTTTAAATAACTATTGACAAACGAAAAGAATTGTGGTATTATCTATTTAAAGAAAATTTTAAATAGATCAATGCAAAAATCTGCTGCTGAAAAGATAAAGATCCAACCAAAGAAAGGGGTGTTTCTATGAAAATATCGGAAACATTCAAGATACTGTCCGATGATCAGCGTCGCGAGATAATAACGATGCTGCGCGGCGGACGAATGAATGCCGGCGAGATAGCGGAAAAACTGAATATCACGCCTGCGGCGCTTTCGTATCACCTGAAACTGCTGAAAAAAGCGGATATGGTCATCGAGTACAAGGAGAAGAATTTCATCTACTACGAACTGAACACGAGCGTATTTGATGAGATACTGTTGTGGATAGGACAGTTCGGGGCCGGTTCGGAAAAATTGAAGGCGGGTGAAATGGGAAATGAAGAATAAAGGACTTCTGATAACATCCGCACTTGCGCTGATAATCGCTGCTGCGGGTATACAAATACTTCCTGATCAGGTACCTGTACATTTCGGGGTGAGTGGTGAAGTTGACCGCATCGGCTCGAAATTTGAGGTTTTTATTTTCGCGGCAATTATAATACTTACAGCTGTCATCGGCATATTTATCCGCAGAAACTTTGAAGCAAACTCGAACAAGGCGCAGGACGAAAAGACTGCAGCCCACGCCGCGGGCAATGCGAAAATAAGCGGGATAATATGCACGATGATAAATTTGGTAATGCTCGGCATAGAGATCATTTTCATTGTTATGGGCTTCAATGGTGTACAGTCGTTGCAGGGCTCATCGGGAGAACTGTACTGTTCGGTAATGTGTGTGCTGTTCGGGGTACTGTTCACAATACTCGGGAACATAGTACCGAAACTTAAAATGAACGGGCTGTTGGGGCTGCGGACGACATGGAGTATGAAGAATGAGGAAGTCTGGGCGCGCTCACAGAGAATGAGCGGGACAGTGATGTTCTTCGGCGGAGTAGCGATAATACTTGCAGGCATAGTGCTGCGAGGATTACCGTCAATTATAACTGCTATGATAATAATATTAGTCGTTGTTGCTGTGACAGTAAAGGGGTCACATCAGATCTACACAGACTGGGAAAAGGAGCAGAATAATGGATAATATACATTTTACAGACGAATCGGTCATAGGACTTATAATGCAGAGCATATTGATGATGCTGATCCCGATAGTCCTTGCAATAATATGGAAGATAAAGACAAAAGAGAGCATTATACCTATGATAATAGGTGCGGTCACATGGCTGGTGTTTGCAATAATACTGAAGCTCGCTCCAGCGTATCTTCTCGTGTACGCGGATAATCCCCTTGCTAAAACGATAAGCGGAAATGTGTGGCTTAATGCATTGACCGCGGGTGTGCTTGCGGGCGTGTTCGAGGAGACAGGACGCTTCGTTGCCTTTAAGTTTGTGCTGAAAAAGTATGAGGCTCGCCGTACTTCGATCACCTATGGTATCGGTCACGGCGGTTTCGAGAGCATTTATACAGGTTTTCAGGTTATGTCAATAGCTGTTATGGGAATTATGTTCAACAACGGCATGGGCGACCAGCTTACGGCGAATATGGACGAAGCAATGAAAGCCAATGCTTTTGCGCAGCTCGATCAGTACACGAGCTTTACGATACCGGAATGTCTGCTCGGCGTTTTTGAGCGCCTGCCCGCGATAGCTGTTCACATCTCGTTTTCTGTACTTGTTTTTGCTGCGGTAAGAGAAAAGAAAAAATTCTTTCTGTTTCCGATAGCCGTACTGCTGCACGCGCTCTTCGATTTTTCAATTGGGTTCTATTCTTCGGGAATGATATCCATGTGGGCAATGGAAATGATACTTTTTGTATTTGCTGTTTTTATCGCGTTCATCGCTTCCCGCATATATAAGAAACTTAAAGCATGAAGGAATAATAATCGTTTTTCCGCACATACTATTATCGAACCCAAAGCGGAGGAACAGAAAGATGCTTGAAAAAAACGATATAGATATATTGAACACGATATACAAGAACAGCAGAATGGCTTATGACAGCACAAAGCAGGTGCTTTCAAGGAGCCGCGATCCCGAACTCAACGATTATCTTCGCCGTCAGATGCGTCACTATGCCGACAACTGCACCGATGTAAAGAATACACTCGCGAAGGACGGTCATCGTGTAAACCCGGTACCGGCTATGCAGTCGCTCATGGCTTCGGTGGGCATTACGATGAAAACTATGCGTGACAGCAGCAGGGGAAACATCGCAGAGCTTATGTACAACGGCACGAACATGGGCATAGTCGATATCGCCCGATCGGTGAACCGTTCACACCATGCCTCAATGGACACTTTGCAGAATGCCGAGGCTCTGCTGGGACAGGAAGAGAAGTATGCCGACGGATTGAGAAAATTTCTGTAAAAACAGCGGCTCCGGAAATTCCGGAGCCGTTGTTATTATTCGTATTCGTACATTTCCATATCACCGAAGTCAACAGGGTTTGATGTGAACTCTATCCTCTTGTCCGGAATAAGATCATCGGGGAGCTGATATTCGGTGTACCATTTTATAGCATCAAACCATTCTTCGTTGTCGACGAGGAGCGTGAAAGAAGCATTCGGCGACTTCGAGCCGGGAGTTTTGGTCATATCCCAGCTTACGATAAGACCGCTTATGCTGTAATAACGATCGCCGCCCTCGGCATAGTCATAGTATGTCATCTCGCGGTTGTCACGGAAGAACTCCACGACGCTCCGCGCAGCCGTTAGCTGCTGATCCTTTACGAGTATGCGGCAGTCGTCTGTGGTGATCGGTATGCCATTCTCATCGGTACCCACAAATATCTCGATGATGATATTGTTGGTTATTTTCAGATAGATATTCTTCCGCTTGCCGAGTTTGATATGGTCGAGTATGCTGTCATAAGGCATCAGGAACTCAAAGCTCCAGCCATGAGAGTACCGCTGTGCTGCATCATTCAGGAATCGTTCGGCTTCTTCTTCGGCACCAAGCTCTATGAGCTTTCCGGCGATCTTTTCCGGTGCGCCGAGACCATATACGAGAGAACCGGTGTAAACTCCGCTGTCGAACGCGATGTTGTACATATCGACCTGCTCCGTATTTTCATAATACAGTTTATCTCCGTCCCATTTCGTCTGTGTCACCGGCAGCCAGTCAGCGATCTCCTCCTCGGGCGTAACGAGTCTGTACTGTCCCTCCGCGCCCGGCACCTCCTTGCCGATAAGTTCCTTTATTTTGTCAAGGTTTTCACGCGAGTCGATTATCTTGATATAGTTTTCTCTCCACTCGTTTTCGGCTTTCTTATCAAAGTCCGTTACCATTACCGCGTTCATATCCGGGAATTCATTATGGTTCATCCAAAGCGTTTCTATGATACGGCGATAATTCGTGAGCCGTTCTGTCCGGTCTTTTTCATACAGCCAGAATGAGCGTCCGTCGTCGAAAGTTACAAGTATATAATCACCGTCTGTCAGGTAATGCGTTCCCGCAAATGAACGATTGTCGAGAATACCGACACAGCTTCCCGAACCGAGTATAGCTCGCGCATACTTATTCAGCAGTCCGACATTAAGATCGCCGTCAAAAATGTATCTATCAAGCGCTTCAAATAGTTTATCGGGATCATCATAAAGCAGCTTCACCTGTTCAGCATATCCCTTTGAATCGATCGCGACGGTCTCCATGACGTATACTTCGCCGTTAAAAACAATCATGCTGCCCCAGGGTGGATTCTCACCTGGATTGCGGTCATGCTTGCATAGTATCTCCTCCTGTATTTCAAATGTTGCAGGAAAATATTCGTCGTGGATTATCATTACCTCTCCGGGCTCGGTCGGCGCCGTTTCGCTAACAGCTATAACATAATCATTGTAGGGAACATCGGTAACTTCGGGTATTATCTCCGCCTCCGGTGCGGGTTCACCTGTCGGATTTTCGTCTCTCCAAGCCTCGACTGTGTTGTTTGAGAAATCAAAATGCAGCATTATGCCTGTCACATCGTCATTCAGATCGTATCCTTGAACGGATCCGATGTATCTGGCAAAACCGGCGGACAGCTTCATTCCCACAGCCGTTGCACTGCCGGTTATCGAGCTGTCAACATCGTTCTCGAAGCGCTGTACGGTTCCGTCTTCGTACAGTCTGTAGAATGTGGTGGCAAAGGCATCGCTGCTGTCTCCGTAAGCTGCCTTGAGCACGTTGTACAGCGGCGGTTCTTCGGTAAGTTCCGAGAGCGGGCCTTCGTGTTCCATAAAGACTATCTCCGTGAGATAATCATCAAGTGTCCCAGGGTCTATGCGGTAAGGCTCCGTCGTTCCCTCAATGACAGGGATTTCCTCCGTTGTCTGCTTGCCGTCTTTGGTGACTACAAAGTACAGGAGTCCGTACAGGTAATTCGGGTCATCGGGGTCGGCGGTAAGCCGATGACTGCACAGGTACCAACCGTAAAGCGGGGTATCTCCGCGGTATTTCAGACTTCCCGTCAGGATAAAACTCTTTGAAGTGTCGGCAGAATATCCGTTTCCGTTCGCTGTAAGGTCAGTATTGTCCGGGTCATAAAACACATAGTCCTTCATAGCAGGGTCGGAAGGCCCGGAAAGTCCGGTATCATCTTCTGCCGGTTCGGGTGTCCATTCTGTGTCATAGGAGGAGATACCGAGCATTTCATACAGAGAGTTGTCATCGGTTGGTTTGTCGTTATTTCCTATAACCATTATGAAGAAGTACAGCTGCTCCTCATCGGTATTGTTTTCCTTGTACCAGTTCAGTATCTCCCGCATTTCATCGGCGCTTGCAGGAGAAAGCGCTCTTATCTCTTCATCCGACTTGTTTCGGTTCGTTCCGCTCATAAGCCGGAAAACCCATTCGCCGTTAGTGTTCATCTCGGCGTATATCTCAAGCCCCTTGAACGAGCTGCACCCGAAATATTCGGGGTATTTTACTTTCAGCGTTTCCAGGTCGGTTTGTACGGGCATTACCGGTTCCGTATCGGATGAAATGACCGTTGCAGCAGAGGTATCTGTCACCTGACCGCCGCTGACATCTATCTTTCCCGCACCGAACTTCGTAATCACAAGCACTGCCGATGTTATTATCAGTGCTGCCGCTATACCGGCGAATATGGCTGTCCGGACAGGGAAGGGCTCCTTATCATTTTTCCTGCTCTTTCTGCTCCCTTGCGCGGACGCAGCGGTTGCGGGTACATCGGTGGTAAGCTCCGCAGTCTTTATGTTCAGGGAGAGTATTCCGTCCATGGATTCCTCGATGTACTTTTCATTCACGTTGCCGATAGCAGCGGCAAGCTTTACAGCACGTTCATTCACAGCTCGATACCCTCCTTTTCCAGTTCTTTTTTCAGCTTCCCGCGCACCCGGTGCAGGGTAGTCTTTACCTTTTCTTCGCTGATATTCATTTCCGAGGCTATTTCAGAGATACTTCGGAAATGGTAGTACCGTTTCATGAACATGATGCGCTTTTCGGATCCGAGCTTTCCGAGAAAGCCGTTAAGTATACGCACGATCTCGCGGTCGTCAAACTGCTGTTCAACGTTCTGCTTATCCGCTATACATTCGGCCAGCTCATCGTATACGTCCTCTGCTTTTCCGCCGCCGCGTCTTAGCGCGGAAAGGTTTCTGCGCATATTCAGAGCGGCATTTCTGGCTATTGCCGAAAGGAAAGCTCCGAGGTTCTTCGGCTGTTGGGGCGGAATGGAGTTCCACGCTTTCATATATGTATCACTGACACATTCCTCGCTGTCCTCACGGTTTCCGAGTATATCGAAAGTAATTCCTCTGCAGTAAGCACCATATTTTTTGTCTGTTTCTGTTATTGCACTCTCCGCACGCGCAAAATACAGCCCGATTATTTCATTGTCATTCATGTCAAGCCTCCGCAAAGGTGTGGGATTTATTCTTCTGTATATACAGACACGGAATGATTGCGTCAGGTTACACTTTTATGATAATTTACGGGATCAGTTATTAATAAGATAAGCTCTGCACGGCGCACCGTCGCAGCCGCCGAGGTTCAGCGGTGCGGCACTCAGAAAATATCTGCCTTCTGCCACATCGTCAAGCACTATACCCTCAAGCAGAACAATGCCAGCTCCGAGCATTATAAGATGTACTTCGGCAGGAGCATCCTCCGGCCCTACAGTCTGGCTTTCGTTACCGTAAAGTATTATACCTGCCTGTACGAAAGCCCTTGCCGCGGAGGCTGTCATTGTCGCCTTTCCCGCGATCAGTATGCGTTTTGCGGCATCAGCGTCGCGCGCAGCTTCCATTATGTCGATAACATCGTCAGCAGTCAGCTCACCGTCACGCCTCGCTACATAGCATTCACCCACGAACGGGACAAGTCCGGCTTCGTCGACTGTTTTCCCGTCATTAATAAAATGGTACGGTGCGTCAACATGAGTGCCGTTGTGCGCGCACATGGAAAACTCTGTCAGATTGCAGATATCTCCGTTTGAGATGCTCATTGGGTGTGTCTGGACAGGCGCCGGATCGCCGGGGAAGGTATGGCAGGAAAATACTTCCTGTGATATGTCGATTATCATGGCATGATATTCCTTTCATTTATC